>JGI10211J34971_10005038_pt1 | contig 10378 bp, 9 predicted proteins | sample Etolagsediment_FD_34971 | JGI IMG/M metagenome (IMG submission 34971)
AAGACGTGAGATTGTACGGATGGGCGAGGTTGCAAAACAAGCCGTTAACCAGGCCATCGACGGCCTCGAAGCCGATGACAGAAAGAAACTCGGCTTGGTGCAGCAGGCAGAGGACGCTGCCGATAATTTCCAGTTTGAAATAACGTCTTATCTCGCAGCACTTTCAAGAAGAGAGCTTTCGGTTGAGCTGTCGGCGGAACTGCCCGTGCTTTTGCACACGGTCAACGACCTCGAACGCATCGGGGACCACGCTGTCAACATCGCTGAAATTGCCGAGCGAAAGATTGAACAGAAATTATCATTCAGCGATTCTGCGCAAACCGAAGCGGCCCGATTGAAAAACCAGGCAAACGAAATGTTCGATTATATTTCAGCGGCTTTGAAAAATAATGATGTTGAATCGGCCAAAGCGGCCCTTGTCAACGAGGATAATCTCAACAGGATGCAGATGGATTTTCGCCGCAGCCATGTGAAGCGTATGACGGACGGCGATTGCTCACCTGAGGCGGGGCTCATATTTATCGACCTTGTTGACAATGTGGAGAAAATCGGCGACCACCTTACGAACATCGCCCAGGCCGTGATAGGGGGCCTGCAGTGGGACGGGGCCCAAATGAAAGCTCAGTAAGCAAAGGTCATATTCCCCACTAATCAGAAGAAAAACACGCTTGACCGTTCGAAGCAAATAAGCTACAACTACCATACAAATTCGTATTTTGTGAATAGTAAATTGAATTCTTCGGATATTCTTGGTTTGAGCTTGCGGCCAATGTTAATCCCTGTTTGTTAAAGGAGAGACCAATGGGAGTTTTAAGCAGGTTTTTCGCCCCACCAGTATTTGCTCAACTGCACGAGCACTCGAAAAAGGTGCATGCATGTGTTGAGCTTCTGCGCCCTCTGGCGAAGGCACTGGTGGATGAGGACTATGAAAAGATTGAGGAATTGCACAACCTGATGTCGAAGACCGAGCATGAGGCGGACCAGATCAAAACGACGCTGCGTGATAATATTACCAAGATGTACTTTCTTTCGGTAGGGCGGTCGGAGTTAAGCCGGTTCCTGGCCTATCAGGATGATGTGGCGGATGCGGCGGAGGATTTCGCCGTCGTGCTGATGCTGCGCAAGACCAAAGTGCCAAAGGAACTAAAAACTGACTTTCTGGCATTTGTGGAGCGGGTTATCAACATCAGCGAACACCTGATGAATATTGCTGAGAAGCTTTCTGCCCTTGCCGAGGCTGCCTTTAGAGGCAAGGAAGTCGCGGAGATGGTGAAAGCTATCGAAAGAATTGGCGAAGAAGAATGGCAGGTTGACCGGCTTGAAAGAAAATTTGCCCGGCGTTTCTACAGTATGGAGGATAAGATTGACCCCATTACCCTCATTTTCCTCGACAAGTATTGTGAAACACTCGGTGCTGTCTCCAATAACGCCGAGAAGACCGCCAAGTACCTGCGTCTCATCATTCGCAAGAAATAGTTGGTCATCACCCAAAGGAGTATGCTGTTTTTATGGAAATCCTCGTCATCGCGGCAATTATCATTGGCTTGTATATGGCCTGGAATATTGGGGCCAACGATGTGGCGAATTCGATGGCCGATGCGGTTGGGTCGAAAGCGCTGACTGTCTTCTGGGCGGTGGTCCTGGCAGGCATCTGTAATTTCTGCGGGGCAGTGCTGGTTGGTGGCCACGTTACAGATACCGTTCGCAGCGGGATAGTAGATACGCAGGCCTTCACCCATGACCCATATATGCTTGCCCGCGGCATGGTCTGCGCGCTGCTTGCTGCGGCGGTGTGGTTGAATCTGGCCACTTACTTTGGCATACCGGTCTCTACCACGCATTCCATTGTCGGAGCCGTTATCGGATTTGGAATTCTGAAAGCTGGAGTTGGGCACATTCACTGGGACAAACTGGGCGCGATTGTAGCCAGTTGGTTTATCTCGCCGCTGGCAGGGGGGATAATGGCCTTTGTCATATTTAAGCTCATCTCACGCTATATCCTGTCGGCTGAGAAACCAGCGGTGGCGGCGAGGAAAGGCGTTCCGGTTTGTGTCTTTTTCACGTTTGCCATAATAATTTTGTCCATTATCTATAAAGGCCTGAAGAACATACATCTTGACCTTGATGCTCCCAGGGCAATCGCTCTGAGTATTTTGGGTGGACTTATCGCCGCCGGTATATCAGCATTGTTTATCGGAAGAAATCGTAACAGCAGGGGGGCACTAACTATGGAGCAGGAACTGGCGCAGGTGGAGAAAGCCTTTGTTGTGCCGGTAATCATCACCTCCTGTACGGTGGCCTTCGCACACGGCGCCAACGATGTAGCCAACGCCATGGGTCCGCTCGCCGCCGTTGTTGAAATCGTCAGGAACAACTCAATACCTGGGCAAGTCTCTGTGAGTATATGGTTTTTGGTCCTCGGCGGTTTCGGTATTGCTATTGGCCTGGCTACTTTCGGGTACCGGGTAATGCGTGTGGTTGGGACCAGGGTAACAGAGATTACGCCTTCGCGTGGTGTTGCCGCTGATATAGCCGCTATAGTAACGGTCCTGACGTGCTCAAAGATGGGCCTGCCCATATCGACAACCCACACCATAGTTGGCGCGATTTTAGGTGTGGGATTGGCCCGTGGTATCACCGCTATCAACCGAAAAGTAGTCGGGTCAATCTTCGCTTCATGGATTGCAACCGTCCCGATTGCCGCAGCATTGACCGTCCTGTTTTACCTCATCGCCAAATGGTTATTTTGGTGAGCCGCTGCTCGAAATAAAGTATTGCCAATCCCGCAATATAAAGGTAGAATTTCTTAATATGAAGAACCCACTTCGACAAACTGTGATTGTTTTGTTGTCTCTGCTGTTGTTCCAGGCCCCGGCTATAACGGCCGAGCCGAATAACTCTCGACAGGATTTACCGAGCGTAAAAGCTGCGGTAATTATCTGCAAGGGCCTGATTGATGAAGGGCTGTTCAAATCCATCCAGCGCAGAACGAAAATAGCTCTCAATGAAAACGCCGAATACTTAATATATGAGATAAGCACGTATGGAGGTTTGGTTGCGGCGGCGGATGAAATATCCAAATACTTCATACTCGACGTAAGCAAAAAAGCCCATACCGTTGCCTATGTGACCACCGAGGCCATATCAGCCGGTGCAATGATTAGTGTCTCCTGTCAGGACATAATAATGCTTGAGAATACCACCATAGGCTGCAGTGCTCCGATTCTATTGGGTCAGAAGCTCGAGGGCGCCGAGCGCGAAAAAACCGAGAGCTTTATACGTTCGACGTTTGACCGTGCAGCAAAAGCAAACAACTACCCCGCTGCCTTGCTGCAGGCTATGGTAAGCATACACAAAAAAGTTTACAGGGTGAAAAATCTGCAAACCGGCGAATATGAATTCTTTGAGGATGAGCAGATGCCAAAAGACCCAAATCAATACGCTCTTGAAGCCAAAGAACTTATTGTTAGTGAAAAGGAACTCTTAACGCTTACTGCTTCTGACGCTTTTGAATACGGGGTGGCGAGAGCGCTGGTCAAAGATAGGGCAGGGGCGCTTGAGTTTTTGGGCAAACGAGATGGTGTAACCTTTGTCGAGCCAATTGTACTGAGGACAAACTGGTCGGAAGAGATGGTGCGGAAGATTAATCATCCGGCGGTGACTGGTGTGCTCTTTATGATAGCCCTGTTAGCCGTTTACATCGAACTTAACACGCCGGGCCTTGGCTTGCCCGGATTGGTGGCGGTTATATGTTTTGCAATTATGATTGGCAGTAAGTACCTTGTCGGCTTGGCTAATTGGATGGAAGTGGCATTATTTATCACGGGTATAATCCTGCTGATGGTGGAGATATTCGTACTGCCCGGCTTCGGTATCGCGGGCTTTTTAGGGATAATGTGTATCTTCATCGGATTATTCGGTATGCTCATCAAAAATCCGCCTGGCAGACTTCCCTGGCCCGAAGGACCCGAAAACTGGGATTTATTTCTGGGTAGTGTCCTGGGCTTATTATTTGGGTTTTTGGGATTTATTCTTTCGGCGTGGCTGTTGACAAAATACCTGCCTAAATTGCAGTTTCTTAGCGGTCTCACGCTTGCGCCGACTCCTGCGAAGCGGGGTACCGAAATGGAAGTCAATATAACCGCACCACCTGAAAGTGAAATCCTGAGCGTAAATGTGGGCGACCTCGGCGAGGCAGCTTCAACACTACGGCCCACAGGAAAAGCAAAATTCGGAGATGCAATAGTTGATGTCGTCGCTGAAGCCGAGTTCCTTGACACAGGAACCAAAATTGAGATAATCGAAATTCGCGGCAACAGAGTTGTAGTCAGAGTTGCAGAGAATTAAACTAATAAGCTGTTGAATCTGGAAAGGAATGAGCTAATGGGTTGGTGGCTTGCTTTTGCTTTTTTTCTGTATTTCGTGTGTGCCGCCCTGATACTAACTGAAGTGTTTGTGCCAAGCGGTGGGCTGATAAGTATTTGTGCGCTCGCCTGTTTAATTGGCGGCATTGCGATATTTTTCCATTACAGCCAAACTGCCGGTTGCATAGGCGTACTTGTCGCCCTTGTAATGATACCGTCGGTTTTGGTAATCGCTTACAAGATATTCCCGAAAACCAGATTCGGTAAGGCCGTTACACTCACACCCCCAAAACGACAGCACGGCGATGCCATACCTGATACCACCGAACTAAAAGATCTGCTTGGTGCCGTCGGTCTTGTACTAACCCCGCTGCGGCCGGTGGGAATGTGCGATTTCTCCGGAATAAGGGTTGAATGTGTAGCCGAAGGCGGTTATGTTGATAAAGGTGGAAAGGTCGAAGTTATTCACGTGCAGGGAACACAACTAACTGTCCGTTTGGTCGAAGAAACTTAATGAAAGGGCAAAAAAATGTATGATATAACAAATACAATCTTGGCAGTTGAGGATATTGGAAAAGTCATCGGAATAATAGTCGTAATCATCCTCGCGGTTCTTGGCTTAGTAATCTTACTACTTGTATTAAAGTTTGCCAGACTGTGGTTACAGGCATTCTTTTCCAGAGCTAACGTAAAACTATCTGAGCTTGTTGGAATGTGGCTGAGGAAGGTCGATGCCAGGACCATAGTTCTGAGCAAGATAATGGGAGTACAGGCGGGCTTAGAACTTACCACCAGGGATTTGGAAAGCCATTATCTGGCCCACGGCAACGTTCCAAACGTTGTTCGTGCCCTAATCGCCGCCAACAGGGCAAATATCGATTTATCCTTGCAGACGGCAACCGCAATCGACCTGGCAGGGCGTGACATCCTGGATGCGGTTCAAACAAGTGTAAATCCAAAGGTCATTGACTGCCCCGACCCAGCAAAGAGCAGGGGCACTATAGACGCTGTCGCTCAGGACGGCATCCAGTTAAAAGCCAAGGCGCGGGTAACGGTCCGGGCTAATATTGAGAGGCTGGTCGGCGGGGCCACTGAAGAAACGGTAATCGCCCGAGTCGGGGAAGGAATCGTTACCACTATCGGCAGTGCCATAACCTACAAAAGCGTTCTGGAGAACCCGGATAGTATCTCCAAGGCGGTTTTGGCGAAGGGATTGGATGCGGGGACGGCTTTTGAGATTCTTTCTATTGATATTGCCGACGTCGATGTAGGCGAGAATATCGGTGCCGCACTCCAGAAGGCCCAGGCCTATGCCGATTTGGAAAGAGCAAAGGCCGAGGCGGAAAAACGCAGGGCAATGGCAGTCGCCCGCGAGCAGGAGATGAGGGCTTTGGTCGTGGAAAACGAGTCAAAAGTGCCACTGGCCATAGCTGAGGCCTTCCAGAAGGGCCACCTTGGAATTATGGACTATTATCGAATAAAAAATATAGGTGCTGATACCTCAATGCGGGAATCCATCGCAAAGCCGAAAAAGAAAGAATAGAAGCAGTGATTTGTGAATAGTGAATCGTGAATCCGCCGGTAGGTGTCCTCCGAAAGGAGTCCATAGGACTGTGGAGAACCACGAATCACGAACTACGAACTACGAACTACGAACTACGAACTATGAACTATGAACTATGAACTATGAACTATTTTGTAGCCCAAATAATCCTAGCTGCTCAAAGGAGGGACACACAAGGCTGGATGCAAATCCTTGTCTTTGTGGTCATCGCTGTTATCTATGCGCTCAGCAGTATCCTCAAAGCAAAATCAAATAAGACCGAACTGGAGGACGAGGAGCAACCCGCACACAAACCGCCTGAGTCTGCCAGCCGCTTACAAAAACAAACCTTTCAGCGACCTCATCGTCCTGTTAGCCCTGCGCCGCGCACGCAATACCAGCCGCAAGTCCAGTCACCGCGAAGAAAAGTTATGCGTCCAGAGCCTGCCGCCACCAGTAAGCCCGTTACTAAAAAGCAAGAGCCGGCGCTCCAGCGGTTTTTCGAAACGCCTGAATTGCCGGAAATATCAGAATTACCGCTGCCGGGTCCACAACCTCAGCCCCGCACCCAGGGACTTCCGGAAGTTGCAGGCGAAACTCTCAAAGGCCTGCGAAAAAAGCAGGTTTTTGTGCCGGAGGAAACGCCTCAGATTAAGTATGTCGGTGAGACTTTGCTGGATTATAGCGATACTGACAAACTAAAAAGGGCGATTCTGCATTATGAAATCCTGGGCAAACCTTTATCACTCCGCGGCCCCTCAGAACAAATCATCGGGTTTTAACGGTTAGGGAAGATTTTTTGCTGTGGGTTCATAACCTGCTTGTATAGGGATTCCTAAAACCAACCCAATATTTAACGTCCCATAAGATATGTTATGTTTCATTCAGCACTTTTTGGATTCATTGACCATATCCAGGCTTTTTCGCCCTCTGGGACGGATGTTGTATTGTTTGACGCTTGTGAGTTTTTTAAAATACCTTTTCTTCGATAATGATATATGGTTGTCTCTCGTACCGCATCGGTATTCTGCGTCGTAACGGTCTTGACCTTTTGACCTTCGGCTTGCCTGTACGCGGAAAACTCATCTCTTGGTGCCGTTCCGGCATTTCCTCGAGCAACTTCTTTGCTTTTTCGGCCTGTGGGCTGTCCGGATACTCCTGGAGTATCTGCCGGCAGCAAGCTACAACCAGCCTGAAATCCCTGTGTGCCGAATCAACGGGTTCTTTATGAAGCAAGGCCGTTTGATACAATTCTTCGGCACTCGGCCTTGGCCGGTTTTGCTGTGTCTGTTGTTGGTTTGCTTGGGCCGGCGATTCGGTTATGCCGCTTTGCGACGGCCGGGACCAGAAAACTCTGGCCGTGATAACCGCCGCCAGAATACAAACCGCAGCCACTGTTATCTTCCACCAATATGTTTTCATAACCATTCCTCCGGTTCTTTACGATAAACCGCGAGCTACAAGCCAACTTTCCCAGCTTTCACAGACCTAAAGCCAACGCAATCAAACCAAAATAGGTGGCTGTCCCTATTTATTCCATGCTGGCAGCCAATAAAAATAGGTGGCTGTCCCTATTTTTCTTTATTTTTCTTTTCTTATTTTTTCCGAGGCCAACTGGTCGTTATCTGGTTACCAGTCAGCAGGAATTTGATTTCGGTCGGCACCAAAATAGAACGGAAAATAGTGCTTGATGGGCTGTGTCAGGTTAATTCTAACCGTTCCAGTCGGCTTATCATAATAATACCCTCCTTTTCCATTTAGTACATCAGACTCTGGGACGTGAGCTTGCGGATAGTCCTTGAAGTCGATGAACAATTCCTTAAGTGAGAAAAGTTGTTCATCATGCTCTGCATATTGCCGTAACTCCGCTATAGAATTGGGATATCTTCCCTCGATTTCCTTAAATACTCTTATGTCAGACCGAACTAAACTTAAGTGAAACTTTGTCTGAGGTATTTTGCCGTCATAGTACCAATCATGAACGAGCAATAATAGCCCTGACAAAAACAGGGCGACTAAAAAAATCACTAAGTACTTTAATGGCACAGGCGCAAAGATGACTTTCCGCAAAGTTCCCTTTTTCTGGGTCTTTTGATTATCCATTTGGATCTTACAAAGATAGCTAAAGTTCCGTTTAAGAATTTTAGCAGCTCTTAAAGCTTGCTTGGTCTGTCAACTGAATCCACACTATTATGGAAGAACCTTCAGCAAGTGTTACTTCTTGTTCTTTACCTCAACCAAACGACGTAAACCTACTGTATCGGTAGGACCTCTCACAAGAGTTGCGAAAGACCGGCTGGGATATCCTTTCACTGTAGCCTGAGGAAGTTTCTCCTTAAATGCCTCGGCAACCGAGTGACTCCCACCAGTAACATAACAAACTTCCAACCTAATTTCCGCATCGGGAGCAAAAGTATCGTTAATCACATCATCCAGACTTTCTCTAACGTTACTTCCTTCATCAAGGGCTCTTATCTGGCCATTTTCACCAACAACAATAGTTTCTCCAATTGCTACACTTCCTAATTCCTTAATTCCATGCCCCACTACCTCGAAATATGTGATTTTATTATCCGGACTGGTTTTATCGCGCAAAACATTTTTTAAATCAAAAGTGGTCGCTACTTTGTATGTAGTCCGGACACCATCTTCGGTCTCGATAGTTACAAAGGGATTATCGTAAATTCTACCCATCATCCGCCGTCCCCACTTATTTCCAAGCGGGTCCACGAAGATGATTGAATTATTACTGCAATAGGCATACAAGTTCATCCCATCCTGGTAGCCAATCGCATCCACCTGCAGGAATCTTCCGATAATGGGCGAATAATATCTTGCTCTATAGTAATAGAGTTTGGTTTCTGTGTCAAATCTTCTGGCGGTGAAGAAATATGGATTGCCGACGTTGCTTGTCTTGTCGGCCCGGCCATAGACGTCATAGGCGTAGGTTTCTATTGTATTGCCGGCCGAATCGGTCAGGGCGATAACATTGCCGAGTTCGTCGAGCAATGGCGCAGCTGCGTTAATAACTATCTGACCGGACAATAAATATGCGCTGATTATCAGAACAAGTGGTTGGCATTCCTTGCCTGCTTGGCGGTATCGCAGAGGTTGTCCCACATTGTACTCGCCCTGTCCAACAGTCCCAGATTCTGAAGAACTATTGAGATGTTAACTGCTGCATCGGTACAGGCGAAATTGTTTTCCATATAATGGTCGAGATTAAGAAGCGACGATGCGAATTTCAGCCGGTCGCAATAGAGCAACGCTGTTTTATAGTGCAACTCCAGCGTCTCCTTGTCGAGACAGTCAGGCCCGATTAGTTGTTCCAGTGCCGACTCCTTCTGGCCCGTTTCAAACAGACACACCGCCAGCTTGCTTCTGGCTCTGCTGTATGTGGGATTTATCTCCAGGGTACTTTGAAATGCCTTTATGGCCTCGCTCATCCAACCTACGCTCATCATCAGAACGCCAAGCCGATAGTGCAAATCGGGGTTCTGCGGGCGTTTGCTGAGCTGCCGTTGATGGGATTGAATTATTGCCGACATTAGCTCGTTTGGCTCATCTGCTTCATGGCGTTCTAAACTTTCCTCAAAGCCCGCCTTAAATTGTAATCCCGCTGTTTCCGCAAGCAGTAAAGAGCTGTTCGGCTGGATTGCCGCCGCCAGTGATAGTGTTGCAAGGGCGTCTGATACCTCGTCACCCAATTTCTGTGCAATTGCCAGGCCGATATATGCATCAACTATCTGGTCGTTTATCTCAACCGCCCTGTTAAATTGTTGCCCAGCAAGCCGCTCCTCATGCATCTGCAGATATTGTGTCCCGAGCTTTATGGTCGCCTCCAAGAAATCTGAGCTGATGCTAAGCGCTTCCTGGTACTGCAAAACTGCTTCTCCGTCCATTCCCAGCATACTGAGAATATCTGCCCGCTTCAGAACCAGGTCCGCCCTGTCGGGGTGCTCTTCCAGCAGGTGCTCAAGCAGCTCAAGGGCCTCGTCAAGCTGCCCATAGGCGATAAACTGCTCCAAATCCTGACTTACTGTGTCAAAATTGTCTGGATGTATTAGAATCGCAGTGTCGAATGTCTCAATAGCAGACTTGTACCGAGCGTTCGCAATATACAAATGCCCAAGCGTCAAAAGCGATGAGACGTCATCGGGATATTCATTTTTCAACAGTTCGTATTCCTGGACGGCTTTTTCAAATTGACGGTTTTTGAAATATATTGCCGCCAAACGCTGCCTGGGCAGTTGCAGGTAGTTCTTAAACTTCAGGCAATCCTGATAAAATTCTACGGCCTCAGATTCCTTGCCGAGTCGCTCATAACAATGCCCAAGGGCATAAAGAGCCATCGTATTGTTCGGCTGCCGCAGATAAACCGAATTTAGTTCTTCGATTGCATTTTGCAGTCGGTTCTTTGAGAGGCACATTGCCCCAGCCGCCATTCGCCCCCGTGTGCAGGAAGGATTAT
>JGI10211J34971_10005039_pt1 | contig 10377 bp, 8 predicted proteins | sample Etolagsediment_FD_34971 | JGI IMG/M metagenome (IMG submission 34971)
TGCGGCTTATCCCAATCAAGATCTACAGCTTCCTGTATGCCAGTAGCTGATAAGTTCTCGGGAACAGGACCATCGAAGATCAATTCTACATCAAGAATAACAACCCAGCCAGGATTAAGATATACATCATAAGCCCAGTAAGGTTGGAATCCTTCTTTGTAGAAGAGAACGTTATAAGTTCCTGAAGCGATTGCAGTAAATTCATATAAACCATATTCGTCTGTGTAGGTCACGAAGTTGCCTGCTTTGACCATCACATCAGGAACGGGTTCACCGTTGAATGTCACAACACCTTGCATTCCACCAGCTTCTGCACCGATGTAGAATGTAAGAGGAACTGTGATGTCTGATGCACCGTAAAGCAGGGCATCGTTGTGGACGATAAGATCTGCGGTATAGGTACCCGGATCAAGGCGTGCGTCACCGTCACAGGTTACAGTTACTGTCTGGGTATTACCCTGACCAATTGATCCTGAAGCTGGTGATAAACTAATCCAATCTGTCCCAACACCAAGATAAACGTCGTCAACATACCAATGATTGATGTTGTATGAGTAGCCGTCAAAATACCAACAAAGCTGGAATTGATCGGAACCCATATCAGCATTATCGATGACAATTGGAATAGTTTCTGGTCCGATATTTGTTGTAGGTGATATTGACCATACACTATTCCATGTGACTCCACCGTCACTTGTTGTAGCGACACCAACGGTATAACCACCCGCATAATCGTCTACGTAATGTTTAAATGTTAAATTTGCACTTGTATATCCTGTTGTATTAATAACAGGGCTGATGAGTCTTTGAAGAGCTGTCACACCAGGAGACCAGAAGAAGTTAGCTTCTGGAGGAGTGCCACCAGCGAAACTGCAATTTGAAATGAGCCAGTTTGCGCCGCCGCTTACCGTCCAGTATGCAGCATCATCAAAGCCAGATTGATATAAGGTCTCGACACCGGGAATTTGTACTTCAATATCCCAGTTGAGGTCTTCTGCCAATGCATCAGGAGCAATATTTGAAATGTAAAGCTCATCTGATACTGTGCCACCTACTCCTGCTATCAAACCGAGAGTAAGTGCAAGCGGTTCGACCTCAACTTCAGGTGAAGGTATGAGATCAAAGGTAACAGTGTAGAATGTTGTATTCTCACCTCTGGTCACTGTCTTCTTGGAAGCTTTTCCTTCAAGAACATTGTCCCATTTTCCAAGTATCCAGTAGTAAGTGCCGTCATCAAGTATCCTGTATTGCAGATATTCACTGCCTCCGCCTGCCCAGGAATCTGCCCAGGCAAGTTCTGTAGAATCAGCATCAACGAGCTTGATAGCTCCATCGAATTCTGTTTCATCAACAGGAAGTTCAAAGGCACACCATACGATATCGCCTTCGAGGCAATCTATTGTATAGATATCAATGTCTTTGTCCCTGTAATCCGGATTGTAGTATATCTGTGCGCCATCTGAGACGAAATCAAAGTCTGCAGGAGTTGCATCTACCATAAGATCATTTGGCTCATATGGATCTTTGGGATGGCAGGTGGTTTGAACCACTGCTGTCTCATTGACATTTGTATCCTCGCGTGAAGCAATATACACGGTTGATGTATTTACATCATCAAGAGTCGCATCTTCTGGAATTGCAACACTCACGACAAAGCTTCCGGATTCACCTGGTTCAAGATCAAGGTATGGTACATTAACTGTCGCAGGCCAACCTGTAGGACCAGGACCTGGACCGGGACCGCCGGAACCAGTTACTTGTACATCATCAATACAAACTCCGTATCCATAATTTGCTAATCCTTCAAAAGCAATATAATAGGTTGAACTCGTGTTTGGCAGTGAAATAGTTCTTTGAGTCCATGTGCTCACATCATTAGTATATGTTTCAAGAAGTGTCCACGTACCAGTAGGAGAATTTTTGTAATAAACACGCAGTTCATCCTGATCACCTGCCCACACAACCTGTGCATGCCAGAAGGTCAACTCACCATCTTTGGCATCTGAAAATGCTATCTCTGGAGTAACAAGTTTAGTAGTATATCCATTATAAGAGCCATTATAGAACAATGCGAGATATGTGCCTTCATAAGCTGCTGGCGGATTGCTGTATTGTCCTTCTGTAGCTTGGATCCAGTTTACTGTACCAGCGACAAATTCCTGAGTCCAGCCAACAGGAGGAACAGCACTTTCGAAGCCTTCAGCAAGGAGAACATCTTTGGTTGTTCTTGAATCGAGAACCGAGATATTGTATCTATCTGCCTGAACACCTTCATTGGTAATTTCAACATCATAATCTACAGTAACTTCTTGTGCATCATAGTCAGATTGATACTCAGGATCCACGCTGAAGTTAACAGGCAAGTAAGGAGGAGGCATGATGATATTATCCAGTCCTATTCCTCTGGAAGTTCCGTTTAACAAGGAACGATGTCTGAATCTCAGCTTGGCAGATTGTCCTGCATAAGCAGCTGGTATTGAGACCAACACATTTTCGTATTCAGTCATCTCTTCCTCTGAGCTGAGAGCAATTAAGGTTTCCCAAACAGGAACGATATTGTTATAAGTATTACTTACTTCAACATAGAGGGTATCTCCACCTTCAATTTTTTCTCCCTTTGTATCATACAGATTCGCATTGATCCAGTAGAAACTAATGAAGTCTTCATCTCCCAGTATAAGCCTGGGTGTATGAAGTATCGCATCATATTTATGATACCAACTTGTATGTGCATAACCGTCACCAGAATAAGGATCATTAGTAAATCTATTCCAGCTATCGATGTTTTCCCATCCAAATGGAGGGAAGTCCGGATCATCAAATCCTTCAAACACATAACCTTCCGGTATGAAGACAGTCATCTCCGCGGGAACAGTCACTGTTCCAACATTGGGATCAGAATAGAATTCTATGTCACCAAACAGGCTTTCACCGGGAAGGATTCCGTTAGAATCAAATGTGACTTGAACATCTTCTGAACCACCGGCTGGAATAGTACCAGAGGTTGGATCTAAGGTCAACCATGAATCCACACCACCAGGAAATGCAAATACTGTTACTTCGCGACCACCTTCAAAATCACCGGCAAAAGCAGAGCTTCCCGTTGTTCTATCAATAACCCTAAGGTTACCATTGAGACCGCCACCATATGCTGCCCAGAAGAGAACATCAGTTTGCGGATCCCAAGCCATGGATTGTGCATAATTCGCAGCAAATCCAGTAGCTCCAACAAGAGTACCAACACCGGTATTTTTGTCAATTGACCACAAGCAATCATCAGAGATATCTACACCATAGAGATTGCCGCTTCCGTCACATGCAAGGTTAACCAAGAGTGAAGTACCCATAGGACCGATTAACGTCGCAGCACCAGTACCGAGATCAACTGTATATAGATTCGTTCCTGTGCATGCATACATTACATTGCTTGCTTTATCGCAAGCCATACCGTTGAAATAGGAAGTAAGTCCTGTTGGTCCAACCAATGTGGGAGTACCAGTAGCACAGTCAATTTTGTAAATGTTATAATCAGTATTACAATTCATATAGAAGAAATCAGTATGAACTGCATCAAAATCACCCGCATAGGATGACCAGGTAGGTGGGGAAAGAATTTCTGTCATATCTCCAGGAGTATCTGTATCAAATGTGCCATAGAAATATGTGGAATATTCACCACCGCGGAACCATGCTGTTGATCCTCTAAGTATTTCTCTCAAAGGAAGATTGTGCCATGAAGTTGATCCACTGTTTCCACCTTCATCTAACTCAACAGACGTTCTATAAGTATTTACAGGAGGAGTTCCTGTGTATGCAGGTATTTCTATTTCCAATCTGTCAGGAATAGGTACTGTCGCATTCCAATCCAAAGGACCATTACCATTATTATCAATAGTTATTGAATAATCATCATTGATAGTGTTGGGAAGCATTAATACTGAGATCGGAGTATTATCAATATCCATGGTAGGAGCAGTCATATCAAAATCAAGATCAGTAGTTAGATCTGTTTCGATAATGACACCTGTCTCTGTAGCAGGATTAAATCCTTCAGCTTCGCAGGTAACAGTATATGGACCGGCAATTGAGCTGACGAGGATATCATCGATTTCATAGTATCCATCAGCTCCACTGAATGCCCAATATGTACCACATGTGACAAGCGCATCTATGATAGGAGCTTTAGTTACTGTATCCATCACATAACCGGCAAGGTCACCGAAAGTCGGTATGAATACGGAGAAATCATAGATACCTAAAGAAGTATAGTCTGTTGACGCCCACTCATTCAAGAGTATGTCGCCATTCCAAACTGATCCACCTATTCCACCATCTCCATAGGAATCCCAGCAATACACTGCGTGTTCACCAAGAGGGAGAGGAAGGGTGTCGATTACTGTTTCATATGCAGCAGTAAAAGTTTGATTTGTACCAAAATACCATGATCCTGCAGCATAATCCCAAACATTCCAGCTTGCTTCACCGTACCAGCTATCAACAGTAACTTCTACAACAATGTCAACCGTCGGAGGAGTTGGATGATGAATGATTGCTGTAGAAGAGCCAACTGTTATTTCAGCGTCGTCCACATAGATAACATTATGTGTTGCATCGCTATAACATCTTGCTTCTACGACAAAACCATCACGTGTCCCACCATCAGAGTCGAAAACCCAGGAATGGGAAAGTTGAGACCAGCCGATTGTAGAATAGTTTTCATTACCGCCAGCAGAACCCGCATAGGAATCGATATCATTAGGATCACTTGTGTAATGACCCCAGATCCTTCCCTTCGGGTATGATGCTTGATCTGTTTCATCGTACACCCAGAAACTCGCATCAATTGTCTGCCCATCAGTAAGTCCGGTAACCCACCAGATATAAGCTTGGGGTGCATCAGAAGAGTCGTCTGTATATTTCAGACTATGAGTGCCCTCATAAGCTTGTTCTGTAGTGTTTTCAAATGAAGCGGCACCATAGTAACCCAAAACAGTTGAGAATCCATCTTCCCAGCCGAATTGATCAGATTGAGTTGGTGGGACTGAACCCACTTTGAATTCATCAACATACAAATAGTACATGTAATCACTGTAATAGTGAATAGCAACATATTTTGTACCAGCAGGCAAGTCAGTTTTAAGATATTGCTGCCACGTTGTCGATGAATTACTAATGTCAGGTCCCCATGTAAAATCAGTAGTTACATCAGTTCCAGTAGAAGACCAGCCAACACAAAAAGATTCTGGACCATAGGAATACCCTCGATACCAGAATGATGCTTGATCTCCAGAAACAGTGAGAACTTCAGGAGTGATAAGATATTGATCATAAGGAGTGCCTGAGTAATAAGAGGAGAATCGAGCCGAATAGGTACCTGAATAAGCCTGGTCACTTGATTGAACAATGTCATTCGACGGATTAGTGCTATTCATGATTGTCCAATCAGTTGGGGGCCAAGTTCCTTCAAAGCCTTCATCAATTACCCATTGTGCGTGGGCGGCCGAGAAAGCTAATAACATAATCACAAAGATTAAAGCAATTTTTTTCATTTTTTTCCTCCAAATAAAAGGAATAATTTTTCTAATTTATTAGTAAACATAATTTACTTCTGGGTTATCAGCATAAGCACATTTCCCAGATTCCATGCTTGTGAAATTAATAAAAATCCCGAACTTAATTCGGTCCAATAGCCAAAAAAAATAGAGAAAATGTATTGGTTGACCTATTTTTGACATTAACATTTTTTTTCTTATTTTGGTTAAATTAAATTTTATTCTTTTAATTGTAAAAGCTTTTATTAAAGACCTTTTCCTTCGTAAACTGATTTTTGTATTACACATCATAAACTACATACTCACTATATCATTTTTATTAATTCCAATTAATTCAAAAATATTACTGTAATCACATTTTTGCGCGAAATAAAGAGTATTATTCATAGTGGACGCAATAGTGGAAAATAAAATAAGATTTGTCAAGAACTGTATAAATTTTAGAGTTTCTTTATTTAATATAATAATATATAAATAAGCCCAATAAATGTTTATTATAATATTAGTTATTAAAATTACTACCAAAATTTCCGGTCATTCAAAACATATAACACCATCTTATTTTTTTAACACTTTCGGATATATTGAGAGAAATAATCAGTTGAATCATGTTGTGAACTCGTTGAAAATCAGATTCTTTGACAAAAATTTTCCCGGCAATTAAATAAATGTTATATTACATAGAAAAATTTATTAAAATAAACGAGGTGCTATCACATGAAAGTAAAACAAATTATTACAATTCTGGAAAATGTCAGCGAGGTGGTTGAGGGATTAGAAGAAGAGGTTGTCGATAAACCTTCAAAAGACACATTACAGAATATTCATATGCTCAAACGAAACATGTTGTATCTCAGAAAATCAGTATGGCCGCTCCGCGAAATTATCAGTTTTATGCAAAGATCGGAATCTGACCTGATCGATGAAGATACCGGTTTTTATTTACGGGATATTTACGATCATACCATACAGGTCATCGATACTTTGGAGTCATTCAGGGATATGGTTTCCGGAATGCTGGATATCTATCTATCGAGTATCAGCAATAAGATGAATGAAGTCATGAAGGTCTTGACGATCATCGCAACGATCTTTATCCCTCTCACATTTATTGCGGGTATCTATGGTATGAACTTTGCCTTTATGCCGGAACTTCAATGGAAATGGGGCTATTATGTTACGCTTGGCGTTATGCTCACAGTTTTAATAGGAATGATAATATATTTTAGAAGAAAGAAGTGGTTCTAAACTTGACACGTATTTAGTAAGTTGCATAAGTGAATTAGAGGTTTAATATGAATTATCAAAGAAGCAAAGAATTTTGGATTGCGTTTCTAGTTAACTTTTTTTTCCCTGGTGGTGGACACATTTATGCCGGTGATACAGAGCGGGGTGTTTTGTTATTGATTTTTTATTTGCTTAGTTGTGCTTTAATACCAGCTTTGTATTTTACAGCTGCTCCAGCTTTAGGAATATGGATTTATGCTTTAGCAACAAGCAAAAAAGTAGTTGATGAATATGAAGATAAGGTAGAAACTCAAAAAAAAGAGATTGTCGAACATGAAAAGCAATTTATTAACACACAAGAATTTATTGAAAATCTAAACAAAGCAAATCAATTATTTTTAGCTGAAATAATCAATGCGAAAGAATTCGAAGCTAGAAAAAATAGTATTATCAATGAACTAACATATAAAAAACTAAAGGATGAACCAGATAATTTATTACTCTCTTTAGTAACCTTAAAACAGTCTGGTGTTTTATCAACTTCAGATGTTCAACTGATAAAGAGAAACATACTTCAATAGATATAAATTTGTGTTATGAAAACTAAAAGACTATTAATATTTGTTGCATTATTCATAATTTTGATAATTTTATTGCAAAACTTACATTATGTTTCAATAATAATCTTTAATAAATGTATTTCGATCTCACAACTATTATATTCATTAATTTTATTACTTTTAGGGTTTTTATTTGGGTTATTTTTTAATAAAAAATCAGTAAAAACTAATAATAAAAACGAAGATATGTATTAAATAAACTTTTACATCTTTGTCCTATTATTTTTCTATTATTACTTTTATAGCCTAAGAAAAACTTTGTATTAATTTAAGTTTACATTGAGTTCTTAAATTTTTCCAAATAATATAATTTAAATTATGAGAAGATTACAAAATGTTGAAACTAATATTAATCATTATACATATTTAAATATTAAAAAAGTAATGATTCTTACTCGATATTAATTCCGATAATCTGGAGAATTTCGAAAATCCTTACTTGTTCTGCTTTAGACCTTTTACGATCCTTCGCTGCTCTTTTATTTTTTCCAGACTCTCTTCGTCAACGAGAAGATGTGGGCGGGTTTCCGGGAAGAATACCCAATACTCATTTACGTTATAAGTAACCAGTCCATTACTGAATATCTCATTTTCAATCAGCTGGAACCATGTGCAATAGCTGATAATTTTCTCTTTGATCTCATCACCATAACGATCGCTTTTAAAGTAGAAATAATCTTCCGGTTCGCCTTCAGATTTAAAGGTGAGATAGCCCTGCTCCTCAAAGGCAACTCTCAGCATAAACGGTACCATATCTTTAGCTATACCCGGTGTTAAAGAACGAAATACAACTTGGTCAAGAAGTTTATCTTCGACCTTTTCGAGTCTGTGTTTTTTAGAAACTTTTTTATCTACATCAACTAGTTCACGTTCAAGTATTACTTTATCTGACACATAAAACTGTAATTGCATAATTTCTTCGTCGGTGAGATTGTAATCCTGCTGAAGCTGAAGAGTATATGGAACATACACCCTGGTACAAGAAGCAAGCAGACATGCCAGTATAACAAATATAAATATTTTAATTCTTTTCATGCGATCTCCCATATATAACATGATGAAAAATGATCTCATAGAAAGAAGATGCAAATGTGAAATATACTGTCAATTTATTATGCATTTTGAAATGAATTACTGAATCTTTCTCCTCCTATTTAATATAAATATGGATAATTATTGGGTGTTCATCATCATTATTTATTTCCATATAGAGCAAATCTCCGACATCACCGCCTGCTGCTTGAGAAATGATATCATCCCAGTTGATTGAAGAAATATCAAAAGCAGCATTGCCTATTTTTGCATTAATAACTGCTTCTCTCGGCAAGATCTTCAGGCCTGCCTGCAAAAGAGAAATGGGCAACTCGATATGTACAATATGCTTTTCAGAATCCTGTTCTTGAATGTCAAATACCAGTTTCCGCATTTCACTTCTTACCGTACTTTTCCTTTTGAAAGATATTGCTTTGAGCAGTTCTTCTGCCTGTTTTGCATCTACTTTACCACTTGCAAGCATATCGACGATCTTTTTTTTCTCATTCATCATCTTCTCCAAGTGCTTTTATAAGACGTTCCGCTTCATCTGGGGTGATGGTTCCTTTTTCGAGCATATCCAGTATCTTCATCCTACTCTCACTCATAGAATCCTTTTCTCCTTCTCTTTTATGAAATGCTTCTTTTACAGATTCAATTGCTTCTTTGAATTTCTTTTTCAGCTCTTCTGCATGTTTTTTATCCTTGATCTCCTCATCAATTTTGGCTTTGATCTTATCTTTATTCTTCTCGAGTGTATCCATTGCATTTTCAAAGGTATTTGAAAAATCAAAGTTCATATTTTTGAATGATTTTTTAACTTGTTTCATCGCTTCCTTTGATTTTTTCATGCATTCATCAAATGGTATATTATCAAATATATCTGAAATATTATCACCAAAACTAGAAAAATCCATGTGCACGTCTTTTTGAAGAGGTTCTTTCATAATCTGAATACTTCCAAGCTGATTCTTTGCTTCAATTTTTACTTTGCCAGATCCTTTAACCATCTCAATTCTTTGGCCTTCATCATCCTTTTTTCGGTCGTAATCGCCATCCAATCCAATTCTTATATTTCCAAGATGGTTTTCTGCTTTCAAAGAAAATTCAATTTCCTCGGGAATAATCAACAAGATTTTTCCATTTTTATTTTTAAACGAAAAATCTCCCTTATCCACTGGAAGAAATTCATAATATATGCTTCCATTATTATTCTTAAGATCCGCGTGTTGAAAAGCTCCTTCAATAATTCTAATTGGTCCATTTTCGAGATTGAGCGTGAGAGTACCTCTGCATTTGCTGATCTTGCACGATCCATTCTCACCATCGATATTCATACTCCCGTTACATGAGCGTATTGAAATGCTGCCATTGCGTGTTTTTGCCTCAATATCGCCTTCGCAGTCTTCTAATTTAAGAGATCCATTACGCGTTTTACATGAAGCATTTCCTTTATTATCGGTAATTTTTATTGACCCATTATGGGATTCCAGATTATGATTTCCTATAAGGTCATCCAGCTTGATCCCTCCATTTGAAAGGTTTGAAGCGACCATGGTTTTGTGTGGTACTAAGATCTCTATTCTCGCTTTTTGAGAATGAATATGGTCGGGTTCTTTATACTCAATGGCGAGTTCATTTTTCTTTTCTTTGTACTCGACCTTCAGGATATTTTCCAGTGTGAGATCATCTGGAATATTTCCATGTAATTCCAGCGATATATCAAGCAAGGTTTCATCGCTATCGCGCCCCTGAACCGTGAAACCGACATTATGCGATGTCAAGAGCAATCGCAGGTCGCTCTTCGTATCAATTGTTCTTGTTTCTACAAAATTTTTTATCATGTTAACTCCTTTTTTTTAATTTTTTAATCGCATCTTCGACCGAGATCTCCCCTCGATCAATTTCGTCTAAAACCGCTGTAGAAAATTCTCTTTTCTCATATT
>JGI10211J34971_10005041_pt1 | contig 10376 bp, 2 predicted proteins | sample Etolagsediment_FD_34971 | JGI IMG/M metagenome (IMG submission 34971)
AACGGCAGGTACATTTTTACCCACGAAAATTTTTACCAGTATTTGAACAAGGTTGCCATCCCTTCTGAAATCAAGAAAAAAATTCAGGATGCCACCCATTTTCTCTTTGTAGGTTTTGATTTTGACAAATGGTATAACCGCCTGTTGCTATTCATCCTCGACCTTGAACAATCAAAAGGTGGCGGAAACAGGCTCATTGTTGGCAGCAAAAAAATAAAAGTAGATATCGAAAAATTTATCGAGAAGCAGTTCAACTTTACCTTTATTAATGGCGAATACAAGAAATTTGCGGAATGGTTGGCGCTCAATGCTGCTGAAGCTGAAATCGCCCGGAACCTAAACGCCACTTTTGTGCAAAATAACTTTATCGCACTAAAAAATTTCAGTATAAAAGTGAGCGATGAGGATAAACTTGAGGACCTGGTAAAAATTGAAGAACAAGCAAAAACCATTGGCGACAAGATTGAGAAATTCAAAAAACGAATAAGCAATTAACATGGGGCAAAGAAGATATCCGGGTGCAACGCCATTCAGGGGCGATCAGGCTAAAATTTTCTATGGCCGAGACAGAGACATCGAAAAAATGCTCACCCTCATCCAGGTAGAGAAGAAGGTTTTGCTGTATTCAAAATCGGGGCTTGGTAAAACTTCGCTCCTCGAAGCCGGCATTATCCCGAAGTTACCTGCTAAGTTTTCCCCCATCAGTATCAGGTTTTATGCAAGCAGCAGCGAATCGGTATCGCCGGTCCAGCGCGTTATCAATGCACTCGAAAAAGCCATTGGCAGCTTCGACAAACTCCCCGAAACCATCCTCGATCGCCTGGACAATGATGGCAAATCAGACCATTCGTTGTGGTATTATTTTAAAAAACTGCAACTGGCAGGGCTAGCCGCTGACGATGACAACAATCAGAAAACATTTCTCCTTGTTTTCGATCAATTCGAAGAGCTTTTTTCTTATTCGAAAGAAGAAGTTTTGGAGTTTAAAAATCAGTTTTACGAGCTCACCGAACAGAGCGTTCCTGACCATTATGCTTCCAGGATAGCATCATCACGGCGAAACAACCGTGAACTATTTACCCGCGAAGCACTGAGTATGCTTCACAAGCGAATCGATGTTAAAACCATCTTTGCCATCCGTTCCGACAGGCTGCATTTACTCAACAACCTTTCCGATAAAATCACGGATATCCAGCATGTTTTTTATGAGATTAAGGCGCTGGATGTTGGCCAGGCTACTCAGGCTGTAGTTAAACCGGCCCAGGACAATGACCCTTCTTTCGATACTAAGCCTTACACCTTTGATAAGGATGCCATCGATAAAATTATCAGCGAACTTTCCGATGGGGGCAAGCAAAGCATCGAAACCACGCAATTGCAGATTGTTTGCCACAGGATTGAAGATATTGCCGAAGAAAAAAATAAAACAAACGGTGGTGAGAGTAAAGTAGTAATTGAGGTAAAAGACCTGCCTGAGTTCAAGAATATCTTCCTTAATTTTTACAACGACTCCATCAAAAAGCTTCCCGAAAAAGACCAGGCCAATGCAAAGCGACTGATCGAAGATGAATTGATAAGAAGCAAGCAAAGAATTTCGCTCGACGAAAATATTTGCCGGGAATACATTGATGAGTTCCAGCTTAAAGCACTGGTTGATACACACCTGCTTCGCGCAGAGCAAAACAGTTTCGGCCGTTTTAGTTTTGAGTTGAGCCACGATACACTGGTCGAACCCATCCTCGAATCTCAAAAAAAATACAAGGACGAGCAAGAAAAAATTGCACTGAAAAAAAAGCAGGAAAAGGAATTAAAAGAATTACAGGCAAAACGTGAGCAGGAGAGACTGGAGCGCGAAGAGGAGATGAAGCGCATAAGGGAAGAACAGGAGCGCAAAGAAAAGGAGCGAATCAGAAGACGACGGTGGCAGAGAACTATACTTTCGGTGATTTCAGCTTCACTGATTGTGTCGATATATTTTGGATACCTCAGCGTTATTAATTATTGCGAAGCTTCAAAAGAACGGGATAAAGCCCTGGTGAAGGAGCAGGAAGCCATTCTAAACCTGATTAAGTTCAAAGATTTGCAGTTTAGGGGTTATTGTGAAAATGGAGAAACTGCAAAGGATAATGGTGATTATAAAACTGCAATATTAAATTACAATACTGCCCAAACCTGGATTCACACCGACTTTATTGTCAGTATAAAGGATTCATCGTCGAAATGTAATTTTATTGAATATTCGAAAAAACAGTTTGGGACCTTATTTCCGGATGCTTCGAAAAACAGAAAACCGGATTCGATAGCAAACATCTATGCAGAAAATAAAGAGCTGGCAAGAGCTGATAGTATTCATAAGGCGGACAGCATTGGCCAAATTATTGAAATCTGTGCGGACCTCAAGTCAAAAGCAGGAATAATCAAGAACCTGCTAATTCAGGCAAATGATTTTAGAGACAGAAAACTGTATATTGAAGCATTGCACAAAATTAAGGAGGCATATCAATTGGATCCAAATTTTCCGGGAATCAAACTGGCATTTTCTTCAGTAAAAGAAGAAGGCAAAAGAATGTATGGCAAAAGCCGGGATGATTACAAAGAAGTTGGCAATGATACCAAGATGAAAGAAGCACAGTCGGCGCTTGATACAGTTATAAAAATAACGCTTTAGCATTATGATGAGAAAGTTACATCTGATATTTTTTCTTTTGTTTATAAGCAGTTTTGCAATTGGACAGGAATACTTCGAATGGAATTTGAAGGAAGCAAAAAAACATTTTAATGATGTGCCTCCAAGTTTTATTAAGGCTTTCCAGTACTTTGATATTGCCTACGACTGGGCGCGCACCCCAAGCGAAAAGGACACCGCAATGGTTTGGAAAAACAAATGCCGGGAGCAAATACAAAATCAACAGACTTCGCTGGAAATAGCAAACATCAGAAACCAGGATATTATCAGCGCATTTTATTTTTATGACAGCAAACTTGCTTTGGCATTTAAGGATAATAAGTATGGTTTTATTGATACATTGGGGCAGGCCATTATCGGATACAAGTACGACGAAGCCAGGCCTTTTGATAATTATGGGCTGGCTAAAGTAAGGCGGAACAACCGCGTTTATTTACTCGATACAACCAAAACAGAATACCTTCTGGCCGACGGTTTCAGCAGTCTGTCCAAAGAAACCCGGGCACTTGATGGAAGAAATTTGCAAAAGGATGTGTTGCCTGAGGCTGTATTAAACAATACCGGCCTGAATATATTGCTACTGAGTGGGAATTATTTAAGTAAACTCCCTGCGTCATTTAATAAAATGATCAATTTGGAAATGCTTGCGCTCAACAAAAATGAACTGAGTAAGTTACCTGACAGTATAAATAAACTGGTCAATCTTACCTTACTTGATGTAAGCGAAAACAGGCTATCAGCGCTCCCTGCCTCATTGTGCGAACTGACCAATTTACATGATTTGTATGTTAACAATAATTACATTACGGGTTTACCCTCTGAGTTTTACAAATTAGCAGCACTAACAAATCTCGACCTTGCAAACAATCAATTAAGAACCCTGCCTGATGATTTGGAGACATTTACCCAACTCAGGACACTCAAAGTGAATGGTAATCAACTTGCGGAATTCCCAAAAGTGATTTTTGCCCTTTTTAAGCTTGAAGAACTTAATCTCAGCGATAATCAAATTCGCATGCTCCCCTCTGAAATTGCTGGCTTAACCGATTTATCATGGCTTAATTTGAGCAATAATGCTATCAAGACTATCCCGGTTGAAATTGAACAACTTAAAAATATAAAGGTGCTTTCGTTGCGCAATAACCTGATAGAAAGCATTCCCTCACAAATAGGTAATATTAAGCAGTTGACAATATTGGATTTGGGTGGGAATAAAATATCGGAGCTGCCGCCGGCAGATGCTTTGACAGAACTACAAAATCTCTCCATATTGGATTTGGGTGGCAATGATATCAACCATTTTCCTCTCCAGATATTTGATCTCAATGCCCTGAAAATTCTAAAACTCGGTAGCAACAAAATATCCAATATACCTGCTGACAGTCTTTATAATCTCGAAAATCTTACTTCGCTCGACCTTAGCAACAACCGGTTAAAAGTTATTCCGGGCGAAATTGATACGCTCACAGGATTAAGCGAATTATTTTTACAGGGAAACAAGATTTCAAGGTTACCCGGTGAAATTACCCACCTGCAACTCTTAGACGAATTGGATTTGAGCAACAATAATATCCGGGAACTACCAAATAATTTTGATGCTTTGCAAAACCTGAGCAGTCTTAAATTGTCCGGTAATGAATTTGAAATTTACCCCTCTCAAATCAGCAACCTCTACTCACTTTACATCCTGGACTTCAGTAATAACAAGCTCAAAACCATCGATAATAAAATTGACAAACTTGTTAATCTTACGCAAATTAACCTTTCGGGCAACAATCTCACGAGCTTACCGAAAAACCTCGGCGGCTTATACCAACTTCAATATGTTGATCTTTCAAACAACGAACTTGGTGCACTTCCAGAATCGATGGGCAAGTTGCAAAAGCTCACTTCACTGGATGCACGTAACAATAAATTGGACTCACTGCCTGAAAGTTTTTCCCAATTGTCAGCTTTATCCTCCTTAACGCTCAACCAAAATAAATTAACAACATTGCCGGATAATCTCCACAAGTTGCTTAAGTTATCCAATATGGATCTAAGAAACAATGCACTTATCAATCTCCCATCCGATTTAGGTAAAATACCCGGATTGAAAGTACTTGATTTGCGCGGTAACAACGCACTTAACATCGACAGTCTTTGCAGCATATTCGCTACTTCAACGCGCAAAATTATCATAGCTGCCAGCAAAAATGATTTTGACGAAATTGTGGACGAAAACATTACACTGATCAGGATCGACCCTCTAACCCATCTCCCCGTTGCAATGCAGCAAATGCCCAATCTATTATTGATCGACATTCAGGAAAATAAGCACATTACTGTAGATTCTATTCAACAATTCACCAACAAGCGAAAGGATTACTTTTTGTTCTCCTCCTCAGCAAACCCCGATTTGGGCATGCGCAATTTGACAACTATAAATATAGATGTGCCCTTGTTTCTGGAGTTAAATAAAAACGAACTCAGGAAAAACAAGGAGCTCAACCTATCGGGCATGGCGCTCGAAAGTATTCCTTCTGATATTTACAATTACAAAAACCTTACCCGGCTTGACCTGAGTAATACTGGCTTGGCAAAGATACCTGACTGGCTTTGGAAAATGAAAAATATCCGCTATCTGAATTTAAGCAATAATCAACTTAGCGAAACTTTGCCCCCGGGTATAAAAGATCTCAGTGCACTGGAAAGGCTTGACATAAGCAACAACAGCTTAACAGGATTGCCTGCAGAAATCAGCGAATTAAAAAAACTGAGAAATCTCATGGGAACCAACAATAATATCAGCAGCTTTCCCGAAGGTATCGGATCGCTTGGAAACCTTACCCATCTTGTAATCGACAATAATCCCATCACCACCCTGCCTGATACATTAAGTAAACTGAAAGAACTTAAATATTTAAGTTTAAAAATTGATAAGCTACTTGATGTATCTAAAGGTTTTACTGTAATTTCAAACATAGCATCGCTGCAAACCTTGTATATCAATGCAGGGAATTTGCAAGCCATTCCAACTCAAACCGGTAAACTCACCAATGTAAAAGCCTTACACATTTCATCAGATGTGGCCACATCCATTCCTGAGGAAATTGCATACCTGGACCAACTGACTGAACTCCACCTGTTGATGGATAATTTGACTTCACTGCCTTCGCTCAAAAGAATGGGCAAGCTGAAATACCTTTTCATCACATCATCCAGGCTTAAGGTTGATGTATTGAAAAACCTCGAAAAGGAATTACCGGATTGCAACATCGTAACCCAAAATACCTTGCTGAATTAATAAGCGATTGACCATGAAAAAGATCTATTACAATATTATATTTTTCAGTGTGCAAATACTGGCAGCAGTTTTTGTTTCGCAGGCTGCATTCGCACAGCAAAATTTCACTGACTTTAAGGCTGAAATTTACCACGAAGCCATTCAGAATATTTCCGATCATTCCAATGGGAACCTTGATCGGGATGACGTTTTGGGAAGATTAGCCGGCTCTAAGAAAACGAATACACCGCCGGGGAAAATCTACAATTTCAGGGGCGATACTATTTATGTCCTTCCCGAAATAGTTTTTGCAGCTTTCGATCAAACTATGGTAAGCTTCCATTTTTATCCGGAGGACACTTTTTTTGAAGATTCCATTTTGGTTTCATTTCCTGAATTACCTGCCTGGGCTACTAACCCTTCGGCAGATTCGGCGACATCGACAATCAGCATAGATATTAGCCCCAATCCCTCCATCGAACCACGCACCACACCGGTGCTGATTGAAGGCATAATAAATCTGGACACGGTACAATATACTGCTTACATTCTGCAGGAGGGAAAACCTCAGCAATTCATCCTTGTTTCCCCAAAATACCAGGCTGTTGCACCCCAGGGTGGCTCAACATCTCCATTTACAGTTACCTCGTTTAATGTGGATAGCTGGACCGGCGTTTTTACAGAAACATGGATTCATGTGGATACGGCGAGCCTGACCGATGAATCGATCACTTTTGTAGTGGATCCGAATGCAGGAAATGTTTCCAGAAATGCCACCATCGAAATTCAGGATCAGGAAAATCCGGACGTAAAAGATGAACTCACCCTATTTCAGTTTGTGGATACTTCAAACTACATTATAGCAACGCCATCAAGTGGCTTTATCAATTCGGGAGCGACACCTTTTAATGTAAGTGTTAATGCTAATATAAGCTGGGCTGTAGAATACACCGATGTACCTGCTGGTATGATTGATGACTCTATTGTAAGTGCGGGAAGCGTAACTTTTAACATTAGCCAAAATACATCATCAGGCCAGCGTACAGCGAATATCAGCCTTACCGGAATAAGCTATCCTGATGTTTCCGCTCAGATACAGATTATTCAATCGGGAGAAGCACCACCCTATATTTCCGTTTCACCGGCAAACAGCTATGTTGGTTCCCGGGCAGGGATGATCACCCTGAATGTGGATGCCAACGTGAATTGGGAAACAGACATTTTTAATGACCCTCTTAATATGCTTACCGAAGGGGCAGCAACTCAAACCACGAAAATCATTAATATCGCTGCAAATACGGGAAGTACAAGCCGCATTGCTGAAGGTAGAATTAAAAAGGTTGGGAGCCAGATGCCAGCCGACACATTCAGAATTGTGCAGGAGGCATCGTTTATTTTACTTAACCCAACCGAAAAAATTGTTGGATGCGAAGGCGAAGAGTATTGGGTTTACATCACAAGATATAATGTTGACAGTGTTATAGTGGACACAGCGAATTTTATTGGTTCTGTTGAAATTTTTGGGAACGACAGCCTCAAAGTTATGATCCCACAAAATCAGGGAACTATACCCCGGAACGATAACATCACTTTTTGCAGCTTTGAAAATCCGGCAATATGCGAAGACCATATTGTTTTCCAGTATGCCTGTAATCAGTCGTATATTGTAGTAACACCAAAATTTAATGCCCTACCCTATGAAGGGGGCACAAGTGATGCATACACCATCAATGCATCCAACGTAAGTGCTTGGAATCCGTTTTTCGAAAACCCTGTACCATGGATAACTGATACAATTATTATAGATAATACGATTAAGTTTGAAGTCACGGAGAATACTGGCACAGAAACCCGTCAGGCAACATTTTTTATTAGAAGCAGTTCAAATCCGGAAATATACGATTCCGCTGTAATATTTCAGGATGGAGCCCCGGCACCAGTTCTGCTTGCCTCACCACGCGAACAGGTGGTGGCTTTTGAAGGAAACGACAGTTTGGATTTTAATATTACCTATCAAAATATTGATAGCTGGCTTGTTGATGCAACAACGGTTCCCGAATGGATAAATGTAGATTTGGCAGTTGGAAATCTTTTAAGCCTGGATATTTTGTATAACAATTCCACCGAAACAAGGCAGGCTAAAATCAGCATTTATGCAAATAATGACCCGCTGATCAAAGATTCGATTTATGTTTTTCAATATGCGATTGATGATGCCTACATTATTGTAGCACCAAGAACCGACACCGTTGGTTTTGCCGGAGATACAGATTTAATATTTAAAGTTACCACGGCCAATGTTCAGGACTGGGAGGTAGATGAATTGCAACTTGCCCCCTGGATTCATGTAAACGAGCCCCATAAAGCTGATACTCTAAGCCTGACTATCGATCCCAACACTTCCGCATTTTCTGCCAGATTTGATACAATTTGGATCCAGTCTGTTAACCAACCCGACACGAACGACTATGTGGTAATTTACCAGGATGCAGCACCACAAAGTTATCTGATTGCAGCCCCTCGTGAACAAATCATTCCATGGCCTGGTACTCCGGCGGTGGCGTTTTTTATCACTTCGGTCAACAATTCATCATGGCAGGTTGATGCTGTCTCGGTGCCTGAATGGATTGAAGTTGAGCAATCGGGAGGCCCACTATTGTTGTTGAAAGTAACGGCAAATGATTCTCTGGAATCCCGCACTGCCACAATTAATATATTCAACCCGGATCAGCCTCAGGTTATCGATTCTGTTAAGCTTTATCAATATGCCAAATTTGATAAATACCTGATTGCTGCGCCACGCGACAGAAAATACAGTCAGTTTGGAGAGGTAAAATCTGACTTTTTAATCACAAGTGCCAACATTGATACCTGGGAAGTTGTGACGGATTCGCTGCCATCATGGGTAGAACTAATCAACTTTGGTGTGGATACCCTGAGTTTGAAAGTGCTTGAAAATACCACCTTTCAAACCAGGCGAACGCTAGTAAGATTATTTGCAACAAGTGATACAACGGTCACCGATTCGGTTTTCCTGTTTCAATATGCCGCTAACGATACATTATTGCTGGCATCACCAAGGCAGCAATTGGTGCAGTTTTCCGGAAATAATTCAGTGGATTTTAACATTACTGTCCAAAATGCCGAGGCCTGGAAAGTTGATCCGGCGTCTCTCACATTTGGGATAACTGTCAATAACCAGGGTGGTGATTTATTAAGCCTAAATGTACCTGCAAACACTTCATCTTTATACAGAACCTGCAATATTGTAATATTCGACACCCTTAATACTGATGTTAGAGATACTGTTTCGGTTTACCAACTGGCAGCTCCCGAATCCTATATCCTGGCTTCACCCCGATCTGATACAGTTTTATTTGGTGGCGGCCAAAGCACCTTTCATATTAAAGCTGTTGATCTTGTTTCAAATTGGACAGTTGATGAAAATACACTTCCTACATGGATACCAGGTTATAACATAGAAAACGACTCGACACTTGTGCTCAATATTAATCAAAATACTTCGCCCTCAACCCTGGAGGCCACAATCCGAATTATTGATCAAGGCAACAATCTGACCAAAGATTCCATATTAATTTATCAATATGCTGCACCTGAAAAATATGTGCTTGCTGCACCACGCGAGCAAAACATAGTGCACAATGGCGGAAACCTCTTGTTTGAGATTACCCCTGTAAATGTGGATATTTGGGGTGTAGATGAAACAACGGTACCTGAGTGGGTTTCAGAATTTACCTTTGTTGGAAACAACTTACTTTTAACCATCGAAGCCAACCAAGAGCTCGAAACGCGGATTGCAAACATCAGGATTTTTGGAGATTCTGCAACTTCCGTGGTTGAGGATTCTATTGCTGTTTATCAATATTCGGGATTGGATCATTACCTCCTGGCCTCACCACGCGAACAAAAAACCGGCAACCTTGCTGATACCCTATACTTTAGAGTAGATACCGTAAACCTGAATACCTGGCAAGCAGAAATTCTTGGGAGCGATTCCACCTGGATAGAAACAATAATGAGTGGTGCCGAAACTTTGGGACTTGTTATATCCGAAAACCTGGATTCCGTCGCCAGACGAGGAAGCATAAGGATATTTTCGGAAGCATATCCGGATGCTGAGGATTTGGTGGACGTTTATCAGTACTCTCCGATTGAACCCTTCATAATTATCGACCCAACCTTTTATCGATTTTCATCTGATATTGATTCGATGAATATTTATACATTTTCAAACCTTGAAAATTATTCGGTGGAACAGTCGCCTACTGAGCCCAACCCAACCTGGTACAGCCTCAGTAAAAATTCGGGCACCTTTGACGATTCTATTCAATTACTTGTGAATAAAAATGAAAATGGCTATTACGGCAGGTCTTCCTATTTAATTTTCAGATCGCCTGACAGTGC
>JGI10211J34971_10005042_pt1 | contig 10374 bp, 4 predicted proteins | sample Etolagsediment_FD_34971 | JGI IMG/M metagenome (IMG submission 34971)
TCCGCATTACCAGTCAAATCTCCTGTGACATTACCAACAAATCCTGTTGCAGTTACAACACCAGTAAGAACAGCATCTCTTGCGCTGAGGACTCCAACATTAGTCTGACCAGTTACTGTGATTGCTCCACCAACAGAAGCATCATTGGTAATTGTTAATGAGTCTCCGATAGTTACATCATCTGGTAAACCTATTTGAGGAGTTGATCTTTCTCCAGTTCCGCCTGTTACCTCAATTTCGTTGGCGGTGCCACTAATGCTTTCAATATAGTCTCCAAATGTATCAGTACCAAGACCAACACTATCGGGTTGGATCGTGGCAGCAATGGAGATATTTGATGTGCCATCAAAGAATGTTGGAGTGGCGACGACATCTCCAGTCAAAGCAATTGTTCTAGGTGTCTCTAGTGCAGTTGCTGTGTCAGCGTTACCTGTAAGTGGTCCCACAAAAGATGTGGCAGTAAGAGTTCCTGATACAACTCCATCGCGGGCACTTAGAACTCCAACAGTTGCAATACCAGTGATGTTTATGTTTGTTCCATTAAGTTCATCGTATACAATGTCACCGACAACATTAAGATCTCCACCAACATTCAGATCACCAACAAATGTTCCGATACCTGTAACTGTAAGTGCCCCACCAACTGAAGCATCATTAGTTACGGTCAAAGAATCTCCGATTGTGACATCATCAGGTAGTCCAATCTGTGGTGTTGATCTTTCTCCAGTTCCACCCGTTACCTCAATTTCATTTGCAGTTCCACTGATGCTTTCGATATAGTCGCCAAAAGTATCTGTTCCAAGACCAACACTATCAGGTTGGATCGTGGCAGCAATTGAAATATTCTGACTACCGTCAAAGAATGTTGGAGTGGCAACAACGTCACCTGTGAGTGCGATGGTTCTTGGTGTTGCTAATGTTGTAGCGGTATCTGCATTACCTGTAACGTTACCTGTAACATCCCCCGTCAGATCTCCAACAAATGTAGTTGCAGTTACAACACCTGTTAAGACTGCATCTCTTGCGCTAAGAACACCTACATTGGTTTGCCCAGTTACTGTAATTGCACCACCAACTGACGCATCATTAGTGATCGTTAATGAATCGCCAATGGTTACATCATCAGGTAAACCAATCTGTGGCGTAGATCTTTCTCCAGTTCCACCAGTAACAGTGATTTCATTTGCAGTTCCTGAAATGCTTTCAATATAATCACCAAATGTGTCAGTGCCAAGACCTACCGAGTCGGGTTGGATAGTTGCTGCAATAGAGATGTTGCTAGTGCCATCAAATGGTGTTGCTGTAGCAACTACATCGCCAGTAAGTGCGATAGTTCTAGGAGTCTCCAGTGCCGTAGCAGTATCCGCATTACCAGTCAAAGGACCTACAAATGATGTAGCAGTAAGAGTTCCTGATACAACTCCATCGCGGGCACTCAGGACACCTACAGTTGCTACTCCAGTAATGTTTAGATTTCTACCTGTAAGTTCATCATAGACAATATCTCCTGCAACATTTAGATTTCCACCAACATAAAGATCACTTGAGAAAGTTCCAATTCCAGTAAATGTAGATGCTCCACCAACCAGTACATCTTTATCGAGGTCTAAAACATTTCCATAAATTACCTTCCATCTGTAGGAATCTCCACCAAGATCTCTATTGTTGTCATCAAATGGTATAAAATCAGACGCAACAGTTCCATTAACTATGATTTGATCGGATGTTGCATTGCCTAGGGTTACATTTGCGTCAAACTTTGCATTCTTAGTAACAGTAGCTCCACCACTAACAACTACGTCATTAGTAACTGTTAATGAATCGCCAATTGTTACATCATCAGGTAATCCGATTTGTGGAGTCGAACCCTCACCAGAGGTTGCTGAAACTGTAATCTCATTTGTTGTTCCAGTAATACTCTGAACATAATCGCCAGATGTGTAAGTACCAAGAATAATTGAATCTGCAGTTACAGTTGCCGCAAAAGCAACGTTATCTGTACCGTCAAAGGATATTGCTGGTGCGGTTACAAAGTCTCCAGTAATAGAGAAGTTTCTTGCTGTCTCTAAAGACGTTGCTGTACCTGCATTTCCGTCAAGAGAACCATTAAATGTTGGTGCAGTAACGACTCCAACAAATACTGCGCCGCCAGCAGCAGTCAATGTTGCTGCAATACTTGGGTGTCCAATTTCTACACCAGATCTTGCAGTAATTAATCCAATAGCATCAATATTTGTTACATCTTCGTATGTTAATGTGCCACCAATAGTTACGTTGCCACTAAACGTTGCACTTGTTCCCTCAATATTAGTTACATATGCGGTTGTGACTCCAATAGATTCTGCACCAGTAATGATGCCTAAAGTTGATACTCCAGTAACAACTAAACTGTCAGCAATAATATGTGCAGTATTTGCCAATCCAGTAATTGTTACATTTCCTGTAGATTGATCTATTGAAATATTTGCGCCAGCGGTGATCGAAGTAACAAGACCACTCATAAGTGATCCATCACCAACATAATTTGTTGCGGTTAATGTACCAGATACAACACCATCTCGGGCACTTAAGACACCTACTGTTGCAACTCCAGTGATGTTCAGATTTCTACCAGTAACCTCATCATAAACAATATCTCCTACGACATTGAGATTTCCACCAACATATAAATCACTGACAAAAGTTCCAATACCAGTAACAGTTAAGGCACCCCCAACGGATGCATCATTTGTAACTGTTAGAGAGTCTCCAATAGTAACATCATCTGGTAAACCAATTTGTGGTGTAGATCTCTCACCAGTTCCACCTGTAATTTCAATTTCATTAGCAGTTCCAGAAATACTTTCAACATAGTCTCCAAAAGTATCTGTTCCAAGACCAACGCTATCGGGTTGAATNGTCGCAGCAATGGATATATTGGANGTTCCATCAAAAGGAGTAGGAGTTGCTACAACATCTCCNGTAAGAGCAATNGTTCTNGGTGTCTCTAGAGCAGTTGCGGTGTCTGAGTTGCCCGTCAGAGGACCTACAAAGGACGTTGCAGTCAANGTACCTGATACGACACCATCACGAGCACTCAGGACGCCTACAGTCGCTACTCCAGTGATGTTTAAATTTCTGCCAGTGACCTCATCATAAACAATGTCTCCTACGACATTGAGATTACCTCCAACATACAAGTCACTTTCAAAAGTTCCAATTCCTACAAATGTAGAAACACCAGCAACATTAAGTTCATCTAAGTCACTCAGACCATCGACGGTTAAGTTAGTGGAAATATCTACCGAAGCATTAACGTCAAGGTCCGAAGCAAAAGTGGCAATACCTGCTACGTTAAGTTCGTCAAGGTCACTTAATCCGTCAACAACTAAATTATTACTTACGTCTACAGAAGCATTAACATCAAGGTCTGAGGCAAATGTTGCAATGCCAGCAACGTTGAGTTCGTCAAGGTCACTTAATCCGTCTACGGTTAAGTTGGAGGAAATATCTACCGATGCGTTTACATCTACATCAGAACCAAATGTGGATAATCCAACAACATTTAAATCATTAGAAATATCAACAGAAGAATTGATATCTACATCAGATACAAATGTAGAAACACCAGCAACACGTAGTTGTGTAAGAGATCCAACTGATGTCAGTGAAGAGTTGACTACTGATGCACCAAGTGTTGTTCTGTCCAGTACCGTGTGAGTTCCTGCCTTAAACGCTCCACCCTCAGTGACTGCTAAACCAACAGATGACTCTAATGAATTTGTAGAGTTGTTAAAGGTAAATGTCTTTATAATCCCTGTAGATCCAATACCAATACCTGCACCATCAAGAAGTGGATTTGTTCCTACAGTTGTTGCAATACCAACTCTGAAGTCTGCAAGTTCAATAGTTTTGGAACTGACAATAAACTCCTCACCATCGACACGAAGATCGCCTTTGATTCTTACGAGTCCAGTATTGTCCCCAACAGCAGCGGGGTCAATAATAAACTCAGCAGGACCTGTAATTGTATTTGTTGTAATGCCAATGCCATCAGAACCACCAACTGTTAACGCTCCACCGACAGACGCATCATTGGTAACGGATATTGAGTCAGAAACTGTAAGATCAGTAGTAACTGTCATTGCGCCACTAACGGTGGCATCATTTGTAACTGAAATAGAATCTGAGACAGTAAGATCTGTGGTGACAGTTAATGCTCCACCAACAATCACATTATCAGGCATTCCGATAGTGAGTGTTTGACTACCTGCCGAGGTAACAATTTCGTTTGTGGTTCCAGCAACAGTAAATGTTTGTGAGTCAAGATCAACTGCACCTGTTCCACTATCTCCAGCAAAATCAAGGTCTTGTGCTGTGACTTGAGCATCAACATATGCCTTGATCGACTGTTGTGTTGCTAGTGCGTCAGCACGATCTGATGTCAATCCATCTTCATCAAGAATTGCAGTGACAGCGACTCCAGCATTTGAAAGAGTCAGATTTGATGCTGTCAGAGCACCACCAACAGACGCATCACCAGTAAGAGTTAATGTATCGGAGTATAATCCATCAGCAGCAGTGATGCTGCTTGATACTGAGATCGTGTTTGGTACGTCGTTTGTTCTTCCTGCACCTTGTACAAGGATTGAACCAGTAGTGGCATCAGATCTTAAGACAGTACCAATTTTTTGAATCAGAGAGGTTGCACCTGATGGTCTGGTATTTGTAAGACCACCTCCAACTGCAACGTACAACTCATCACCTACAGAATAATCTGAGGTGTCAACTCTATCAGCAATACCAGAGATGATTACATATCCATTTGAGTTGTTACCCAAATCCGCATCGTGAATGATACCAAGAGCGGGCATTGTTGCAGAACTATCTGCATTTGCTCCAGCAACCTCTATTCTTTCATTTCCTTGGTTATATCCAACCTCAAATACTGGATATGCTTCTGTAAGTGCAAATCCAGTTACATTTCTAACTTCTTGAACAACTCTTGATGCACCAGGATCATTTAGCCAACCCTCGCCATCGTGGTATACAGCAATATCGTGCTGACCAAGATTTGTAAATGTTACGTCACTTAATTGCCCAAATGCTGTCGTAATACCATAAAGACCACTGCCATCTCCAACAAAATTGGTAGCAGTAAGAGTTCCAGATACAACTCCATCACGAGCACTCAGGACACCGACTGTTGCAACTCCACTGATGTTTAGATTTCTACCATTGACCTCATCATAGATGATGTCTCCTACAACATTCAGATTTCCTGCAACGTATAAATCGCTTTCAAAAGTTCCAATTCCCGTAAAAGTTGATGCTCCAGAGACAACAAGATCTGTCGCATTTACTAATCCAATTGTTGCTATTCCACTTACGACTAGAGTGTCTGCAATAACGTTAGCAGTGTTTGCAAGACCAGTAATCGTTACTTGACCAATTGATTGGTCAACAGAAATGTTTGGACCTGCAGTAATACTGGTAACAATACCAGAAAGATTTACACCATCACCATAATATGTCGCTCCAGTAACAACTCCAAGAGTTGAAACTCCAGTTACGACTAACGTATCGGCAGTGATATTTGATGTATTTGCAAGACCAGTAATAGTAACATTACCAGTTGATTGATCGATCGATATATTACTTCCTGCAGTAATGCTGGTAACAATACCAGAAAGATTTACGCCATCACCTTTTAATGATGATGCTGAGAGTATTCCAGAAACTGTTGCATTACCAGAATACTCAATTGTTCCCCCCTCATAATTTTCTTGCCAGGGAGTTAAGAGAGCAACTGTGGTAGCAATACCAACACCACCAGTGTCTCTCTTGGCAAATAGATGCCCATCGTTAGTGTTAAGAGCTAACTCGCCTATCTCGATATTATCTACTCCAGGTCTCTTTCCTGACACGGAGGACCTGAGGATCTTAACTTTTGGGTTTGCCATTGTATGGAACTGGTGGTATTTACCTAAATGCTGATATATATCAGACTTTTTCTTCTTATATAAGAAGAATCAATAATATTTAGGTGTAAATGCCAACGTCCAAAGCGCCGTCCTGAACTCCATCGGAGAGGTCCACAACGTAGAATGGTGTCTCGAAGGTATAATCTGTTCCGTTGAAGATGAGTACATCGTTGGTTGTTGCTGTTCCAACGACATCTGTGAGGTCTGTAAGAACAGTAACTGTAGAGATGCCAGCAGAGGACTTGGATGTTGCGATGAACTGACCAGTGGATGCATTAAACTCAAGCACAGCACCATCATCGATAGCAGTTGTTGAGAGTCCAGCAACGTCTGCCAATGGACCAAGAGATGCAACACCACCAGCATCTGCACCTTCCCATTTGCCAGTACTAGAGTTGTATCTAAGGAATTTATTGTCTACCTTAGTGCTATCACGGTCAACATCGTCAAGGAACTCCAGTCTGACCTCACCACCGCCACCTTGAGCAGCAGCAGATTGAATGGACTGGTAGACCATCTTACGAAGTTGTGCAATCTCACGCTTCATTGCACCAATCTCGTCATCCTCCTCGGTAAGTTTTTCCTCCTCGGGGATAAGTTTCTCTAGAATCTCAGCTGCTTTGCTGACAGACTCATCTACTGCAACTTCTTCCTCTTCGTTTTCTTTCTCACGTTCCTCTGCAACCTCAAGCATCTCCTCGTGAGTCATAGACTCCTCTTCACGCTCGGCAACTTCTTCCTCTATCCACTCCTCATATTTTGTTGTATCCTCACCAACAATTGGAGACCCTGAAGTAACTTCCTCTACTTTAGGTTCTGAGAATAACCAATTTTCAAATGCTTTTGCCTCTTTGATTTCTTTTTCTTTTTTCTCCTTTGCTTGTTTTTTGATACTAGCAAACTCTGCAAATAAACTATCTACGTCTACACTTACCTCAGGTTCCTTAATCTTTTTTTTCTTCGCTTCTTTTTTCTTTGCTTCCTTCTTTTTTTGTTCTTCTATTTTTTTAGTCTCTTGTGATGCCTTATCTAACTCTGACAAAATGCCATTAAGGTCTCCAACAAGAGAGTCAAACTCATCTTGCTTCTTTTTTCTCTCATCTCCAATCAGAGAAAAGAATTCGCCTAAGTTTGGGAGTTCATTACTTGGCATCGTCTTGCTTAAAACCCTGCTTGATTAACTTTTGGAGGTCTGCAGTAGAACCAACAAATAGTGCATTATTTACTGTTGTAGGTCCCTTAACCTCTTCCTCTTTTTCTAAGTCCTTCACTTTTTTCTGAAGGTCCATAAGTTTGTCTGTTGCATCAGACACATTCTTAATCAACTGACCAGCAACCTCATATGCTCTAGGCATTTCACTGTCTTGTGCCAGTTCTAAAATACTATTTATTGCCTCTTGTCCCTTTTCAATAATGGAATATAAGTTACCTCTTGTGTAATCATAATCTTTTTTAATGTCATCTTTGTTTGATGTCAATTTTGTAATCTCTTGCTTCATATCTGCAGCAGCAAGAATCTCACCCTCAACGTCGAAGGCATCATTCAAATCATCGTATTTGCTTGAGGTCATCAGATTGGGTTGATATCAGTGTTTAATGTGGGACTGAACTCTTTGAAGTCTTGGAAGAATGAAACAGTTTCATTGAATCCAAAGTCATCTCCAATATCAATGAGAGCATCATCAGCAGCAGTAATAAGTTTGACAGCAGAACCTCTAACGTGTTGTGTTGCAGTGCTACTATCCTGACCACGCTTAACAGTCAGTTTATTACCAGTGATTTTTTCAACATACATCTCTTCACTATTTACATAAATGTAAGTTTCAGCACTGATGGAGGACGCATTATCAACAGTGACATATCTCTCATCAGCAGTAATATCTTCCGCAAGAGTTGTTACTGCATCATTGTTATAATCCTTGGTTGCTCTTGGAGTTACGGTATAACGCATCTCGCGTCTTGGTTTCTCCATTCCAGTCATAACATCCACAGTAGCCTTCTTAATAATCTTGCTATCCTGGACGGGACCGAACAGATGTGTTTTAGCAGTAAATACCAGAGTATAGACTAATGCAGTTCTTGTAGAGTAATCTCCCTCATACTGGTCATCCATTGAGATGTTTTCCAGTTGGATAGGAATATCTTTCTTTTCATTAATCTCAGCAATCATAGTGATTGTAAGATTATATGATGGTTGGAAGTATGGAAGAATTTGCTCAATAATCTGAAGTGCATCCTCGTTTGTCTTTGAGAGGATAGACAACTCAAATCTCATATTATATGGCACAGGCATATAAGTCTTCTTTTGTTGCTTAGAATTAGTAGAATTCTTGCTAATAAAAGACTTAGTTGCTGTGGTCTTACGTGTGGGGTCGTATGACAAACCATTAAACTCAAATGACATTCTTGGCAAAGTCATTTGAACTGGTTTATTCAAATCAGGAGACTGCTCCAATCTTGCCAGAAACTTTTGTGTTGGTCCATAGGCAAGCGGAACTTTCAGAGCACTGACGGTGTTGTCATTTGCATCTGTCTTTTTGATAATAATGTTGTTGAATAGAGTTCCAAAACCAATTACGGTTTTGCGTAATAACTCGTGATAAAAATATTCAAACATACTTAGACACCACTATATTTTTTATTTATGGTTCTCCAAAAGGATTCTTTCTGGTAAAGTCCAGAATACCATCTGCTTCAGACTCAATAATGATATTCTCAGCAAATGGGTCGATTGGATTCATCTGGTCATCTTGTACGCTTCTATACGAGTAGACCGCACCAGATTCGGAACCTGTGATTGCCTCACCTGGGGTAAAACTACCAGTGATGATGCTGACTTCAAGAGTCCTGGCAGTTCCATTCCATCTCTTGACTCTTGCTGTGTTACCAGACTGATTACCTGTAACAACCTCATTGTACTTGTAGTTTCCTCTTCCAAGAGTTGTTGGAGCAGCAACTGTGATGCCAGGAACCACAGTATATCCTGCACCAGCATTGGTAATGTAAATTGCAGAGATATAATCATCAGTGAGCAGAGCATAACCTGCCGCTGTTGTTCCTCCTCCTGGTGCTCCAGAGAACGCAATACCTGGAGCAGTTGTATATCCAGAACCACCACTGGTGACTGTGATAATACCAATAGTACCAGTCGTTCCGATACCAGTTGTCGCAATTGCTCCAGAACCAGTTGTACTGATAAAGGAGATTCCTGGTGCCTGCAGATAACCCTCTCCAGGATTAAGGATTGCTACCTCACTAATACCAAATCCAGCATTTGTAAATGCCAAGACACTTGCATTTGTACCACCAGATGGTGCTGATGAAATCGCTACAGTTGGTGTTGATTCCTCATAATTAAATCCATCATCAATCAATGTGATGAACTGTAGACCACCATTGATAATAGTCGTCTCTGCTGATGCTGTAGAACCGATACCTACCAAATTGAGGACTTGGATATATCCCTCTCTCTCAATGTTGTCGTCGATTTGTTCGACATTGGTATCAATAACCTCATCCTCATAACGGAAGAGTTCACATCTCAACTCATAAACATAAGTCTTTTGGAGTTGATAAAAAGGTTGTTCGTGCTCTACAAATTTAATCTCAAAAAGTCTATCCCCCAGTGGGAAGTAAATTAGATCTCCCTCTTTGGGACGAGTAGCAAGTTGTACATTTGGAATACTCCTTGCTAACGGTGTAATATAATTTTCAAATCTTTCTTTGGACAGGATGAGAGTTAAGTCATCAATTGGAGTAACTCCAAATTTTGACAAAATAGTTCCCTGACCCTCATATCCATCATATGTGTTTACATATGCTTCAATGGGATATGCATCCTTAAAATCCGATTGAATAACTTCCTTGATGACAGTGTTAGTTGTCATATATCTTCTAGGAAGATAATAAACTTCAACCCCGTACATACGGAGTTGTTCATTAATCAAACTCTGGACTAAATTTTGCTCAGAACCTGTGCCCTGAGTGAAAAATGGGTTAAGCATATCATCCTATCAGGTCTAATGGAGGCATCTCATAATAACTCATACTCTTCTGCATCAGGTCATCAATCTCTTTTTGACCATCATCATAAATTTGTCTTCCGTTTAACTCAACACCACCTGGAAGTCTTACACCATTAAATTTAATAAGATTCATACCCCATTGCTTCTTGGCAAGAGCAGCAGCGTATTTTTTGAGGAATGAGTCATTCCAAACTTGAGGTGCATTACTTGGATCTAGGATTCTCCAACAGTCAATAACCAAATAATCTCCCACTTTGAGTTCTGTGAAGTCAATGTCAAGATAGATACGGTCTTGTCTTTTATTAAATCTAATTTGTTTATGAGTATTAATCAAGAAATTCATTGTTTCCAAGTAATCTCTTGTCATGGAATACGTTAAAAGATCT
>JGI10211J34971_10005043_pt1 | contig 10374 bp, 11 predicted proteins | sample Etolagsediment_FD_34971 | JGI IMG/M metagenome (IMG submission 34971)
GTCGTCAAATTGTTTCAAAAATGCACTCAATTTCTTGCCAATGTTTTTGATTTCTTTTGCGTCCATGTCGATAAGCCTCCAAATAATGTTATCCAAAGGACTTATCGGCAAAAAATAGTCAAATTCTTGAGCCTTTATGGCGCTGTAGTATTAGAACAGGACGGGTTATTCATATCGGCAAAGGTAAGGGCAAAGATGCTCTAAAGGGCTTCTGGAGGCGTTTGAAGCGGTCCAAGGCAAAAATCCAAGCAGTTGCGACAGACATGTCCAGCGGGTATATCGCAACGGTACTGGAGCACTTGCCTGAGGCCGATCTGGTGTTAGATCATTTCCATCTGGTCAAGTGGTTTAATGACAAGTTGTCCCTGCTGCGACGGCAATTATATCATCAGGCCACCAAGATGGAAAAGGCCGTACTGAAAGGGAGCCGGTGGTTATTACTGAAGGCCCCGGAGAATCTCAAAGCACATCAGGACCGCAAGAAAGATGAACGCGTTCGTTTGCAGGCGGCTTTGGAATTGAATCAACCACTTGCGATAGCCTACTATATGAAAGAAAGGCTTCGGCTATTGTTTCAATGCATCGACAGAGACAGAGCAAACACCGAACTTACCGCTTGGATTCGTGAGGCTGATTCCAGCGGGATCAGGATACTCAAAGACGCCGCCAGGAAGTTATTGGTATGGAAGCCGTTCATTCTCAACTGGCACAACCACCGCATCAGCACCGGAAAACTGGAGGCAATCAACTGCAAGATCGGAACTCTCCAACGCAATGCCTACGGATACAGAGATGAGGAATATCTAAAACTAAGAATCTTCAACCTGCACAACTCCACCTACCCATTAACCGGATGAGCCGAAAATAGTAGAAAGTATGTGACTCAAGGCAGGCAATTACTTTATGATAATCATGAGCTTTGCTAATATCAGGTCTGCGTAAGAATCTCGTTAGCTCATCTTCCGTCAGCAAGTTTGGACATGACCTAAAGCAGGCCTTGCCCTCGGACAATGTTGTGGGTATCTGGTTGATTGTGTATGTTGTGCAAAGCCCTTTTTCTGATTGATTGGAGGTTTCCTTTTTCCTTAACCATCAACCAGATTGAGGGCTTTTCTATTTGGGCCGACAATAATGTGCGAAAAAAGTTGTACCTTATCGAACCTCTTTCTGCATTTATAGCATTCAAACGATTTGTCTTTATAGTATGGTCTCGACTTTAGAGTTCGTTTTAAGTATCGATGTAATAATTGCCTTCAATCTCGGCTCTCAAAGCGGCCTATTGCCTTGCGTACGATCGTATCATAGGTTTCCGCCGGTACCTCAGCCATCAAAATGGCTAAGCGCAGTACCTCCAAAATTTGTTCACGGCTCGCTCCGGCTTTCAAACAATCGGCCACGCAAGAGACAACTGTGTCACAGCCACGCTTGGTAGTAATTGCGGAGCCTATAGCAATCAGCTCCCTCAACTTGGGCGATAGCGTACCCGTACCTTTATAAGTTCGTCGACGCTTCTCCTACCATCGATAATTTTGCAAATCTCTGCATAAATCTCTGCATTTTTTTGCTTTAAGTTATCAGGAAAGTTATTGGGCTTTTCGACCATCTGTATTACCAGCCTCCACTAAGGAACAGACAATTTGCATCTCCTGTTCGATGCTTTTAGTTATATGGCAGCTGTCAGCCGCTTCCAGGATGCCTTGTTGCTGCTCGGAGGAGAGTTTTGCCCCCAACATGATTTTGGCATCTATCCGTGTGGTGCGTGACGGTTTGGCCCCCGAGAGCGTGGTGCCTGATGAGCCGGCTTCTATCCGGCGTCCCAGTTCAATCGCCATATCCTCATAGGGAATACCTTGCTCTTTGCATAATTTCACGACATAGCCACCAATACACATCCCGATCGAGGCCTCAAAAAGCTACGCCGGCCACATCCCGTCTCGCTCCTTATTTCCATCGTCACCGCGTCCGGTTGCAACGGTATATCCTTTACACACAGCCGAAAACCGGAATCCGTTTTCATACTTAACCAGTACTTCCATTAGTGTTGTTCTTTAATCAAAATCCTATAAGCCTCTGACACCAGCTACTGAAGGCCCTTCAGTGCTTATGATATATCATACTTACTTGGGTTCATCAACTTGACTTTTTTAACCGGCCCAATGAAATCGATGTTTTCACAACCGGTAGCTCTAACCGGAATTCACTATTTCCCACAGAGCATTTTATGAATTCCCTCTGCTGCTAACTTAGCGTCGGCAATGGCAGTAACCGCATCTAAATTCAGATTTACTATGTCACCGCCGGCGAACACCTTGGGGATTGAGGTCATACCATTTTCGTCAACCGTTACCTTCCTGGCAGGGGTAAACTCCAATCTTTCAAATAACTCCTTCGGAATGAATGAAAAGTCAGGCGCTTGTCCAATGGCTTCAATTATCATATCCCCATCCAAGAACATCTGTTTTTCCTCATAAAAAGTGGGGCTGAATCTGCCCTGTTCGTCAAATACCGACTTAACTTTGACACATAAAAGTCCTTTTATTCTGCCGTCTTCAACTTTAACTTCTTTTGGTCCCCAGCCAGGATTGAATTGAATCCCTTCCGCCTTTGCTTCTTCGATTTCATCCTGTGTTGCGGGCAGCTCGTCCCAATCTTCCAGAGAAACCGTTTTAGTTATCACGTCCTGGCCGGGATATTGGATATGCTGCAAACGCAGGGCCTCTCGGGCTACATCCATAGCCACGTTTCCGCCGCCGATGACAATTATTTCTTTGCTCACTGAAACCGGCGAACCAATCTTATTGGCTTGCAGGAAGGGAAGAGCCAGGTGGGCTTTATCAATGTTTTTGACCTTTGTGGAACGGCTTACAGTTGTTCCTATAGCAAGATGAATTGCGTCGTATTCTTTTCTAATATCCTCAAATAGAACATCTTTGCCCACTGTGGTACTGAATCTAAACTCAACTCCCAAAGAAGCAATATAATTGACATCCTTATCTATAGCTTCAATTGGTAATCTGTAAATCGGCGGACCTATTCGCATCATTCCGCCGCCGCCGGGCAAAGAGTCAAATACAACTACCTTATGACCTTTCAATGTGAGAAAATAAGCTATAGATAAACCGCTTGGCCCTGCACCTATAACAGCCACTTTCTTGCCGGTAGGTTCTGCGGCTCGGAGTTCTAAAGCAGTTTTGTAATCTTTAATAGAATCTGCAACAAACCTCTTTAGCCACCTTACAGCTACCGCTTCTCCTCTTACACTCAAAGAGCAAGCTGTTTCACAATGTTTCATGCATATTCTTCCACACATTGAAGGAATCGGATTATCCTCGAATATTGTCTTCAGCGATTCATCAGGTTTGTCTTCATAAATAGCCTTGATATAATCGGATATCTTCAGATGTGCCGGGCATGCCTGTTCGCATAATTTACATTCCAGGCAGCGTGAGGCTTCGGCTTTGGCTTCTTCCTTGCTGTAACCTATCACCTGCTCAATAAAGGATAGTTTCCTTTCCTCGGGTGGGACCTCCGGCATGGGAACCCGCTCCGGTTCAAACAAGGAGTAGTCAAGGTCAGAGGTAAATCCTTCGTAGTTTTCTTTGCGATGGGTCAGACTTGCTTTGAGTATGGAATACTGTCCAGAGCCAAGAAAAAGCTCTTTATCCGAATTTTCATCTTTTGGAATGAAGGTAAAGGTATTCGTGTCAAAGTGGATATGGAAATAGTCCCTGGACAGTCTCAAGGAAGCGGGAGGGCAGATGTCCACGCATAAGCCGCAAAAACAACATCTGCCATAATCAAGTTTTGGTCTTTCATTCTTTATACCTTCCTCAGGTTTGGGCTTCAATTCAGGGATCTCTACCATCTCGATTGCTTCATTTGGACATATATCAGCGCAATTGCCGCAGCCGGTGCATTTAACCCAATCGTTTAGATGAAAACCCCGATATCGCATCGCCGGCTCTTTTGGTTCAAAAGGATACCTCAAGGTACGCGGCTTTTTGAACAAATAACCGACTGCCTTGAAGGGACTTAAGAAACTACCCTTTTTTTCTGTTGCTGTTTTTTTCTTCACCCCGCCCTTCCTTTCTTTTTAATTCCAAGACGTAATTTTAGTCCCGCCAATCCGCTTCCATAAGACTTCAAATTTCTATTAGGAGGGGCGGGGTTCATCTGTCTATCTCTGGCGCAACTACGTATAAACTTATCATTATATTTCCGACATCAGCAATACTGGCGTTCTTCAATAATTCTTCCAGGATAATCAAGCCGTGAGGATAAGAAGGGGTTCTGAAATGTACCCTGTAAGGTTTATCTGAACCGGAACTTACCAGGTAAAGGCCCAACTCTCCGCGTGAAGACTCGCATCTGACATAAGCTTCACCTTTTGCTATTTTCCACTTAAATGGGTTTGGTATCCTGTTATAAACGGAGCCTTCGGGCATAGCATCGAGCAGTTTGAATATCATGTGAACGCTTTCTATCATCTCATCTCTTATAACCCAAACCCTCGAATAAGCATCACCGTCTTCTCTTATAGGTACATCCCAATCTACCTTGTCGTAAGCAGCATAAGGTTCAACCTTTCTGATATCGTATGCCATCCCTGTCGCCCGCATGGTTTGTCCTGTTGCCCCCCATTGTTTTGCCTGCTCTTGAGTTAGTTTTCCTATGCCTTTGGCCCGTTCATAAAATAGACGGTTATTAAAAAACGTACTATCATAATCCGGCACACAGCCGCCTATGGAATGCAGCGTATTTACGATTTTATCCTTAAATCCCGGCGGGAAATCGCGCCTTACACCACCCGGCCATATATATATGTGATAGACTCTGCCGCCGGTAAGTTCTTCAAACAGGTCCAGAATAAGGTCTCGGTGATACATTGCCCACTGAGCCACAGTATCAAAGCCGAGCATGTTGGCGTAGGCCCAAAGGCCGAACAGATGCGAGCCGACCCGGGCAAGCTCAAGATATATACTTCTTATATAATGAGCTCTGTCCGGAACTTCTATCTGCGCCAGCTTTTCGACCGCCATCGCATATATCATTTCCATCGAGTCGGGTTCTACTACATTTATTCTGCAAACCATCGGGAAGTTCTGTATCCAGGTTCTGTACTCCATCAGTTTTTCAAAACCGCGATGGAGATAGCCTGGATTTGCCTTGGCTTCCAAGACTCGGTCGCCCTCAACCTTGAGCGTGATACTAAAATTGCCAACCATTCCCAGGTGCTGAGGCCCAAAATAAAGTTCAAGCTCTCTAACAGAGGCACCTGCCTTGCTATTCAAATTCAGATTCAGAGTTTCCATCCTTCTTTAGCCATTTTCTTAAATTTATCACGTTCTTGTTGACTCATCTGTTCCATATTTATTTCCACCTGGATAGAACTGTTCAGATCGGACAACGTCTTTTTTATGATGTCAATCAAAAGGTCTTTAACAGGAACCTGTAGAAAGGGAAGTTTCAATGTGAGACTTACTTTCCTTTCCTCACATACCACATCCTTAATCATTTCAAGGTCAACTAAACTATAGTTGATCTCCGGATGCATTACTTTAGACAATGCCTGCTCCACATCGTGCGGTGAGAATTTATCCATAATTTCCCCTCATTTATCCTTGTCCTCTACAAAAGGAATTTTATCAAAAACTTCTTCCACGTATTTTCTGGTATCAAAATCCTTTCGAAACGGAGGAATTTCATAATCCCTTTCCAAGAAAAGCGGGGTCAGTCTTGGATGACCCTCAAAACTTATCCCGAAAAGCTCGTGTATCTCCCGCTCATACGGTTCCGCATTTGAAAAAATGCTCGTTGCCGTCTCCGATTGTGGACCTTGTCTTGAAATCCTGGTCTTTACAATTAGATGTAAGCTTTTCTGATCTGTATGTTCTTCATCAGCTTTCATATAACGAGTTAAAATATAAACCAGTTCAAATTCTTTCTCTTCAATCCAGTCTATACAGGAAACGAGGGCCAGGTAGTCAAATTTTCTATCCTTCAAAAATCTCAAAACTGCCAAGACCTGGTCTTTTTTTACATTCACGACTATCCGAGTGTCTTCAGGGATAGTTACCACAACAGCTTTAAAGGTCAATTCAAGTTGTTCTTTTATGGATTCATTCATTTTCTACTGCCTTGACGTTGCTGTGCGTTGGGTAGAGAGGTGGCCACTCAAGTTTGCCCAAAGCCATTTCCTGATTTCTTCTGTAAGATTCGTAATTTTCCCTGTACCGGATGTAACCGTTGGCCATGTCCTTATCAATCAGGGTCCAGAGGTGGGTTACGGCAATAAATATCGCCTCAGGCCTGGGCATACACCCGGCGATCCAGCCATCTATAGGGATATACTTATCCAGATGCTTTATAGTGTTATACGAATCCCAGTACATCCCGCCATTTATAGGACAAGAACCAAAACCTACAGTGTATTTGGGTTCGGGCATCTGTTCATAGGTCCTTATAATAGGCTTTAAGGTTTTTACCGAAACATATCCTGTAATTAAAAACAGATTTGCCTGCCTTGGTGTGGCTACCGGAATGATTCCAAATCGCTCCGCGTCCCAACGTGAGGTTATAACCGGAGGAACTTCAATAATTCCACAGCCGGTGCAAAAATATATCGCGTGCAGCGAGTACTTGTTTGCCATCTTAGCCGGGGCTTTGAGCCATTTTGTAATCTGGTTTCTATCCAACCGTTAACTCCCTATCGCCAAAGTCATAATCAGACCCAAAAAGGCCAATAGTGTCGGCCACTTCCACAGGTACTTAATTGCCTGTTCGATCCTAAACCTTGGGAAGACAGCGTGTATGAATAAGCCGAGCACAAATACCACTAACATTTTCACAAAGAAAATAATCGGATTAGCTGCACCACCTAAAAATAAATTTACGAAAAGAGCGATACTAATAAACATGACAAAAGCGTGTTCAATAGTAGCCAGGGCTAAGTATTTACCGCCGTATTCCGCCATCGGGCCGGAAGATATCTCCTGAGGTGCTGAACTCACGTCAAACGGCCTGATCCCAAGTATCGCAGGCAGGATAAGAAAATAAGAAAGTCCCGACAAAAATAGTGGAAAAGAAATGATTGACCAACTCGTACTCTGCTGGGCATTTACCACTTCCATTATAGAAATTGTTTTATAACGGGTCATTACCGCCAGCAGCACAAGAAGCAAAGGCACCTCATAGCCAAGGCTCAGGATAAGCTTCCGTGAGATGCCGATACTGATATTGGGGTTGGCTCCCTCGCCTCCTGATAAGGCCATACCCAAAGGTGCGAGCAGCATGATATAAAGAATCACCAGCAGTCCACCAGAGTTGCTTAAAGGAGCAATTAGGCCAAAGGGCAGAAATAAGACCACCACAATAGAACCAGCTAATGAAAGGATTATCCCTAAGTCAAACATACGACCGTGGGACACACCTTTTTGATAAAATAATCTAATCATATCGATAACCGGCTGGATAAGAGGAGGGCCATAGCGCCAGTGGATTCTTGCCATAATCTTCCTGGCCAAACCCAAAAAGAACACTCCCACTATCAGTGCCAAAACCGGAGACAGAATTATCTGCATTACTTTTGTTACCATGGTTTCCACTTAAGCTGAACGAAAATTAAAAATGCCAAGAATAAAATGATATACATTACATAGTAACCCACATCTCCGCTGTATATGCGTCTTACGCTGCCGGCAAGGCTTCGCACTGAAGAAGCAATCAAATAATAAAATTCATCTATTACGTCTCTCAAAAAAGGTTTTATCATTCTATACAGCGGATTATAGAACTCAACGGTGTAGTGATATTTATCCACGGGCGTATGTGCTCCCGCTGCATAACTATCCTCCTGAGGGACCGATACGGATTTTGCACCCAGCCGAAATACTATCCAGACAATAATTGCAGCCACTAAAAAGGCGGAAAAAATATTTATCGTATTCAATGTCCCGCTCTCCGAGGTGATTCCCCATAAGGTTACATTTAAGGTTTCAAAACCAAAAGAAGTTCCAATCGCATTGATAACTTTAAGCGGGATACCGGGGAGAATACCGAACAGAAGAATCGAAACCGATAAAAGCACCACAGGCAGTTGCATACTAAACGGTGCTTTCTCTATGGTTTTATGTTTTTCAAGCAGTTGACCCAGGAACACGTTGTGGATCAATTTATACGAGTAAAGTATTGTCCCCCAGGTCCCTGCCAGTGCGAAGAAAGCCAAAAATCCGGAACCTTCAAGAATTAACGTTTTATAGATTAACCACTTGGAGACAAACCCACCGGTCAGAGGCACTCCAATCAATGCACAAATACCTACTAAGGCACCGATGAAGACCACAGGCATTTTCCTGGCGAGACCACCTAATGAATCCAAATCTCTCGTCCCGGTCCTGAATTCGACTGCACCTACAGCCAAAAACAGCAGTGCCTTAAACAACGCATGATTGAAGAAGTGAAATATGCCTCCCGCCAGGGCTAAGTTCGTCCCAAACGCGATTCCTAAAATTATATACCCCGCCTGTCCCACAGTGGACCAGGCTAACAGTCTTTTCGCATCTGTTTGCATCATGGCGATAAATGTAGGGATAATGATTGTAACAGCGCCTAAGAAACAAAGGATAGAATGATAGCTAAATATGCCGCTGCCCAAACCCAGAAAAAGCTTTAAGCCAACGATGACGTAAAATACCAGCAGAAAACCATAGGTTCCCATCTTTATAAGTATTCCGGAAAGCACCGCTGAAAATGGGGCCGGCGCCTCAGAATGGGCATCGGGCAGCCAGGTATGGAACGGCAGAATCGCATTTTTAATCCCGAAAGCGATACCAAAGGCAGTCAGGATAAACAGAATATGCCCGCCGGAGGCAGAGCTGATCGCAGGAGCAATCTGTGATATATTCAAAGTATCAAAAGAAACATAGAGCGATAACATACCGACAAGAAAGCATACAGAACCTATAACCGACATAATGATATATTTCATTCCTGCAGCTAAGGCAGGACCTCGATTGTAGCTTATAAGCAAAAACGCGCTCCAGGACATTATTTCCCAAAAGATATAGAAAGAAATCAAATCACCTGCCAATACAATCCCAAGCATCGCCGCATTAACAACGAGCATCATCAAATAATAAAAGTCAGTTCTTTCTCTGCCTTTCATATAGCTTAAAGAGAAGATAGTGCAAAGTGCCCCTAAACTCGATATGGCAATGGCAAAGAACCAGGAAAGCATATTTAATCTCAGGACAAGCCCAAGACCGAAAAATCCAAAGTAAAAAGTCTTTTCCACAGATTTGCCGTAAAGACAGGCAACAAAAGCTATTAAGACCAAAGAAATGATAACGGCAAAAGAATCCCTGGCCTTGTCAGAGGCCTTGCCCATAAGATAGGTGAGCACTGCACCACCAAAGGCAATTATTAGTAAAATCTCCAGACTCATCCTAAAACGTTTCCCTAAAACCAGCTTAATTAACTTAACTTATGCTTTATGACCTCTAACGCGGCTATGGTTCCGTCGCCGACGGCTATAGTAATCTGTCTGTGACTTTTATCTCGAATATCTCCGGCTGCATATACGCCTTTGATATTAGTTTCCATTTGTGGACTCGTAATAATATAACCATATTTCGTTAATTGTATCGGAGTGTTTTTTAAGAAGTCGCTATTAGGAACAAGCCCAACGAATATAAAGATGCCATCACGCTCTAATCTAATACGTTTATTTGTTTTGAGATTCTCCGCTTCTACGACCATCTTATTTTCTTTTTTGTAGAATGCACGGGGTTCATGAGACCAAAGAATATCGACCTTCGGATTCATGGTAACTTTGTCTGCTGTGATTTTTTCAGCCTGCAGATTGTCAAATTGATGAATGACTGTGATAGATTTTACAAACTGTAAGAGCAGCAGCGATTCCTCCATAGCACTGTTGCCACCCCCTATCACAAAAATGTCTTTGCCTTTATAGAATTCGGCGTCACAAGTGGCACAATAAGATACACCACCGCCCTTATAATCCTTTTCACCTGGAATGTTCAGCGGTCGTGGAGATGAACCGGTGGCAATGATTACAAATTCTGTAGTAAATTTTTCTTCATCGTCAAGTTCCACCCATTTTTCCTGGTCGCTAAGGCCAAGGGCAGTGATCTCTGCTGCCAGTTTGAACCTGGTGCTATATTTTTCCGCCTGTTTTCGCATATTGACTGCCAGTTCATGCCCGGCAATAGGCTCGACGAAGCCGGGATAATTGGCTACCTGGTGAGTTGTTTTCACTTGACCCCCGGCAGACGACTCATCTATCACTAAAGTCGCAAGCTCCGCTCGCGCCGCATAGATAGCTGCTGCCAGGCCCGCAGGCCCGGCCCCAATGAT
>JGI10211J34971_10005044_pt1 | contig 10374 bp, 9 predicted proteins | sample Etolagsediment_FD_34971 | JGI IMG/M metagenome (IMG submission 34971)
GATGATTATAACCGCCGCCGCACCGATGACCCCTGCTATCGGCTCAACCATTCCCGAAAGCTGCCCGTACCAGAAACTCTTGAACCGGCTCATCCCCTCCCGCCTAAGCGGCACCGATACTGCCGTCCCCTCGGGAAAATTTTGAATCCCTATCCCCAGTGCCAAGGTTGCCGCCGCTGCAAATGTGGCGTGCGGCGATCCTGTCGCCAGTGCCCCAAACGCCACACCGACCGCCAGTCCCTCCGGGATATTGTGCAGCGTTATCGCAAGAACTAACAGAATGCTCCGCCGCCATGAGGTCTTTATGCCTTCAGCTTCTTCGACTGGAAAACCTATATGAAGGTGCGGCAAAATTCGATCAATGATTCGAATGAATATACCGCCGGACATAAAGCCGACCGCTGCCGGCACCCATTCCGCCCCGCCCGTATCTTCGGCCATTGCTATTGCAGGAGCTAATAGCGACCAGAAGCTCGCCGCAATCATTACCCCGCCCGCAAAAGCCAACATAAAGTCAAGCACCCTTCTGCTGATATCTTTTGCACAGAAAACAACCGCTGCACCAAGTGCTGTCAAAAACCACGTGAACAGCGTCGCCAATAGCGCCTGTAAAACGGGATTTTGATTTTGAAGCCAGTCCAGCATATCCGCACGCACCTTAGTATGTCGGTGGGGCAAGGGCCACCGTACACAGCCCACTGGTTCATTTTAATGGTGGGGCGTATTTAAGCAAAGATGTTTTTTGATGGACTGATGGTCGTGTGGTGTGGTAAACTCCGCACACTCTTAAGGAAGGCTACAATGAAGATACAAACATTTGTTCTCGGTGATTACCAGACGAACAGCTACTGTCTGATGCAAACGGAGTCGGCTAAAGATTGTCTGATTATAGACACCGGCCTGCAGTCACAGCCTCTGATAAACTTTCTAAAGGAAAACGAGCTTAATCCCGTTGCTGCCGTTTTCACGCACGGCCATATCGACCACATAGACGGTCTCGCGCTTCTTCGGGAAAGCTGGCCCGATATCAAGGTTGCCATCCACAAAGACGACGCCGGCATGTTTGACGATGACAAGCAGAATCTGTCCGCCTTTTCCGGTATGCCCTTTAGAGCCGACCCCGCCGAGATAATCATCGAAGCCGGATGGCCGCTAAGCTTTGCCGGCCTGGAATTTAACGTCCTGCATACACCCGGCCATACACCCGGTGGAATCTCCCTCTACTCACAACAAGAAGGCGTGGTCTTTGTCGGCGATGCACTTTTTGCAGGCTCGATAGGCAGGACCGATTTTCCCGGCGGCGATTTCAACCAACTCATAGCAAGCATAAAGACAAAGCTTCTCACCCTGCCCGAAGACACAAAAATCTATCCCGGCCACGGCCCCGCAACCACAATAGCAACAGAAAAACGAACAAATCCGTTTTTAATGTAGGAACCGCGTGCGCCAAAGGCTTCTTTTGCTCAGAAGACTCTCAGAGTTTCGGAGTTTATTCTTCTCGTACTCTTGCGTCCCAGTCTCGGCCGTCTAAGGGATAAACAAAGGCACGTTTGGCGTAGGTATCCCACATCTTAGCCAGTTTCTTTACCCGCTTGGGATACTTCTTCGCAAGGTCATTCGTCTCCGTCCGGTCGGTCTCCATGTCATAAAGCTCCCACTCGCCCGGATACTCGGAAACCAGCTTCCACTTACCCACCCGAATCGCCTTATTCGCCTCGTGCTCCCAGTAAATCGCCTCCCGCTTTATCCGCTTGTTATTAAAGGCCGGCACAAGGCTCTTGCCCTCCATAGGCAAAATTTCGTTTCCTTTGTATTTTGCAGGATACCTCGCACCCGTTATATCGACACAGGTCGCCATGATGTCGATAAGATGGCTGGGCTGATGACGAAGTTCGCCCCTGGCTTTGATACGCCGAGGCCAATGTACAATCAGCGGCGTTGCGATTCCGCCCTCATGAACCCAGTGCTTATAACGCCGAAACGGTGTATTGCTCGCGTTGGCCCACGATATGCCGTAGCTCGCAAAGGTATCATCGGTACCGAGGCACGTTATGAACTTGTCATAACTCATCCCTATGTCTTCTCCCACATCTTCAAGCTCACGGAATTGCAGCATCTCAGCACACCCCCCGTTGTCTGCAAGGAACAAAATCAACGTGTTGTCTAATCGTCCTGTTTTTTCCAACGCCTTCACAATACGCCCGATGCCCTGGTCCATACTGTCAATCTGCGCAGCATAGATAGCCATCCGCAGGTCCATTTCATTCTTCTTGACCTCATTGACCTCGTCCCACGGCTTAACCTCTTCGTCCCTCGGTGTCACAGCCCATGCCTCATCCACGATGCCCATATCAATCATCCGCTTGTGCCTGCGGCGGCGCAGCTCATCCCAGCCGATTTTGTATTTGCCCCTGTACCTGGCGATATCCTCGCCCTTTGCGTGCAAAGGCCAATGTGGTGCCGTGTAAGCGACATACAGGAAAAATGGGTCATCAGGTCTGACTTCACTGTGCTGCGTGATAAACTTGGACGCGTTGTCGCTGATGGCGTCGGTGTAATAGTAACCTTTCTTGGGCGCTTCTATTCGAGTATTATCCCGGGTGAGCGTGTGCGGTTTGTAGAAACTTCCCGAACCTGCGATAGTGCCATAGAACCGGTCGAATCCTCTCTGGCAAGGCCAACTGTCTTTCGGACCATCGAAAAGTTTGTCCCATGTCAAATGCCACTTTCCGGCCATGTACGTCCCGTAGCCGGCCATCCTCAGGACCTCCGCGATGGTAACGCAGCGGTAGTTGAGCTGGCCGTGATACCCATCATGGCCAAGGTCCCGTATCGTCATCCACCCCATATCCGCCTGATGCGGATAAAGCCCGGTCATAAGTGATGCCCGCGTCGGACAGCACCGTGCGGTATTGTAAAACTGTGTAAACCGCACCCCGTTTGCCGCAAGCCTGTTCAGGTTCGGCGTATCGACCTCGCCACCGTAGCAGCCGATGTCCGAGTACCCCATATCGTCCGCCATTATGAGAATAATGTTGGGGCGTTTATCGCCGCCAAAGATTTGTCGCTTCGCCCCAGTGCAACCCGATAGCGTTACCCCCACTGTTCCCAACCCAACAGCTTTTAGAAAATCACGCCGCGTGTAACAATAGGTGCCCATATTATTGCCTCTATGTGAACGTTGTGTGCACGATTAGTGGTCCACAGGTTCGCCTAAGAAGTCCTCCAACTCGGCGAGTTTCTCGTCGAGCAGGTCGGGGTTCTTTGCCTCAACATTGAGCCTCAGCAACGGCTCGGTATTGCTCGGGCGAACGTTAAACCACCAGTCCTTGAACTGAATCATCACGCCGTCAAGGTCGTCATATTGGCCGTCACCATATTTTCTGGCCAGGACCTTCATTACCTCTTCCTTGTCGTCAACTTCGAAGTTTATCTCGCCGCTTGCACTGTACCTTCTAAGCGGCCTTATAAGCTCGCTCAACGGCTCATCGGTCTGGCTTAATATATTTAACATGTGCACTAATGTAATCATGCCAGAGTCCGCATAGAAGTTATCTCGGTAGTAGAAATGGCCGGACAGCTCCCCCCCGAATATGGCATGGCTGTCGCGAAGGCTCTTTTTCATAAACGCATGGCCGACTCGTTCGCGCCTCGGGATTCCGCCGTATTTTATGATTTCCTCCTGCACAACATGGCTGCTTCGAAGGTCATAGACGACAGCCGAGTTCGGGTGCTTTTCCAGAAAGTACGGTACCATCAGCGCCGTTATCAAGTCGCAGGTGATATTATTGCCATCTTCGTCCACCATCATCAATCTGTCGGCGTCGCCGTCGAAGCAGATGCCCACATCGGCGCCCTTCTTGCGTACCACGGCCTTTAGCTCAGCCAGGTTCGCCTCAACGAGCGGGTTGGGATCATGCTTGAATGTGCCCTTGTGAGTAAAGTTGATGCCGGTAATCTCAATCGGCAAATCCTCGAATATCGCCGGCACCATCTTGCCCGCCATCCCGTTGGATGCATCGATGACAATTTTGACCCTGCGTATATCAGACTCGAGGAACTTCAGAACATGCTTTTTATATTCTTCGGTCAGGTCGTACTTCTCCACCGAGCCGGTAAGCTTGGCCTTTGTATGAAGCAGTGCCATGGCTATGTGCTTAATCTCTTTCAGACCGGTATCCTCACCGACGGGTTTTGCCCCCAATCCCGAAATCTTAAATCCGTTGTACTCCGGTCCGTTGTGCGAGGCCGTAACCTGCACACCGCCGCACGTGCCTAAGTGGTTGATGGCAAAGTACATCTGCGGCGTGTCTATCATTCCGATATTGATTACGTTGGCGCCGCTGGCGTTCATCCCCTCAATCAATGCCCTTGTGAGAGATTTGCTGTGCGTTCGCATGTCGCGGCTGACGCACAGCGACTGGGTGTTGGCCTGACCTCGTTCATACCCGCGAAGCAGCGAGCGAAGAAACTTTGCCGTCGCAAGACCGATTTTCCAGGCCGCCTCCTCATCCAGCTGCTCAGGATAAAGCCCTCTGATATCGTATGCCTTGAATATTGAAGGGTCCATTTTTGGCTCCCCGAATAAAACATTCTGACCATCCGACCATCAAACCGTCGGCCCAGTTTACACCGCCTGACCTGACATGTCAACAGACATCCCCAAATGCTTTATCAGGATTGAGCCCCGCCGGCTTCCTGTCTCAAACGGCGCCCCCATGTGAATGGTTTTCAGAGAGGACAGATTTCAACAACCTTCGGCTCGTCCGCGCCCTCAGATCGATAGCTGAACGCCCCCGGTTCGGGGAAATCAATCGCCTCAATGCGCATTACATTGTCGTAGTCGACCCAAAACGTACCATTGTCCCTCCACTGCTCCTTCCCGCCGAGTGGGATATTGGCCATTCCATAATCCGGCACCGCTACTGCAATCAGACTGAAGTAGGTTTGGAAAACAACAATGTCACTGTAGGGCGACCAGTGTATTTTCTCGATCCGGTCGACATCCTCGGGAAGCTGTGCGATTTTTTTCCAGTAAACCGCTTGCTTTTTGCTTCCAATGCTGACTTGCCAGACGTAGAGGTGCTGATTGGGCGGGTCAACAGAAGGCTTATTCACGACAATGGCTTCAAAGTTTCCATCAGGCGAAATAACCGATTGTTCGATATCAGGACCGGTGACAAGTTCTTTAACATATCCGGCAGCCAGTGGTACCAGGATAATCAGAAAAATGCCCGCGACAGCAAAAACCGGCGTCAATAACAATGATGGACCTGCTGACCATCCAAGTAGGCCCCTCTTTCTATCAGTTCGTTTGAGACGTCTTAGGCCCCATGGAAGAGTAAGAATGGCAAATATCAGGAAAAAAGAAGCCCAAACCGAGCGGTTACCGATAATCTGTAAAACTTGCCATAAATTTGTACCACGGAAATTGGTACTGTCGAGTAGCCACCAGGTAGTTCCAAGCCACCCGGTGATACTGCTGAATCCGACAAAAAGAAGCAGCCAGGTCAGCTTGCGTTGTACTGAATTGTTTACATTTCTCATTGCTAAAACCCTTCCATTTGCAAATCCCAACAATCCAAATTTCTCTGTGTGGACCTTTGAAAATTCCCCGTCAATCTCGACCGCATCGCCAAGCTGGACGATTGCTCGACCGAAGGCTTCCTGGGCCGAGAGACCTTGCTCAACAAGCTGCTCGATATGGTCGTGCAGATGGCTTTGGAGTTCATTCAGATCCTCATCACAAATCCTGCTCACCTCTGTTCGATTCCTGCGCCAATCGGTGCCTGCTTTATTCACGTCAAACATGGTTTACCCCTCCAAAGCTTCCTGAGTGTTGAATACACAAGGCTCCACTGACTTTGAGAATCCTGCAGCACCTTCATACCTCTTCGCGTAAGGCGGTAGTATTTTCGCTTGCGCCCCGTCTGGGATACTGACCATCGCGACTTAACCAACTTCTGAGCTTCAAGCCTGTGCAGCACCGGGTACAGCATCCCGTCCGTCCATTGCATTCGGCCGTTTGACAATTCACGTACCCGCCCGATGATGGCGTAGCCATAGCTTTGGCCTTCCTGCAGGATAGAAAGAATCAAAGGCGTAGCTGACGCAGCAACCAAATCTTTTGAAATTACCATCTCTCTGAACTCCGAATAGAATTCTATTTCATCCATACATAGTACATCTATGTATGGATTTGTCAAGAAAAATCTTGTTTTTTTGGCAAAATTTTTTACGGGAAGCTTAATATCGCGGCACTGCTCGAATCTTATAAGCACACAACCTCTTGCTATATAAATACTTGCGCCAATCAGCCAAGCCCGCAATACCCGAATACCGCCGGAAAAAATCGTTCTTTTTAAACATAAATATTGTAACTTAGAACATTGTTTGTACACTTACAGGTGCGTAAGAAAGTTTTAAATTGAATTCCGGTTCAATTATGACAGATAAAAAGGTTAGCGCTCGATTCAGAAAGCAACTCAAAGACGAACTTCCTACCTGGCAAGCCGAAGGTCTTATCTCCCCTAATCAGGCAAATGCGCTTACGCAGAGATACCGGCTTGAAAAGATAGGTGCCGAATCTTTACGAATGCTGCTTGGCGTGATATACGCCATTGGTATCGTCCTTGTGGCAATCGGGGTTATCAGCTTCGTTGCGTTCCACTGGACGGGGATGAGTAAAACCTCGAAAGTCGTGCTCATATTTGCTGCGATGCTCGCTTGCCACGGGGCCGGGTTTTATCTTTGGCAGATAACCGACAAAAGCCCGAAACTCGGACACGCTCTAATTTGCCTGGGAACGCTTATCTTTGGGGCCAATATAGGCTTGATGGCACAGATTTTTCACATTAAGGGTCAGTGGAACGGGATGTTTTTGCCCTGGGCCATTGGCGCAATCGCAATGGCTTATGCTATAGGCAGCATGCCGAATGCTGCCATCGCGATAGTAACCTCGTTCATCTGGTTCGTTGGCCAAAACCAATGGTTCTACTCTCCGAGCTCATCTTGGTGGTATCCCTTTGCAGCAGCGGCGGTACTTGTACCGTTTGCCTACATTCGCAGGTCTGGGGTGGTGTTTGTGATGACGATTATCTGCCTTGCGGCATCTATACAGATTTGCGCGGGCGGCGCCGCTGATTTCGCTGGTTGGGCTATCTCGGCTCTGGTAACGGGAGCACTTCTCTTCTGCTGGGGCCTCGTATCTCACGGCAGCGATAAGTTCAAGTCTTTTGCCATACCTGCCATGATAGCAGGCGCCATTTCAACCGGATTGGCCCAATACTTGTGCTCCTTCCGGGATTTTGCTGAAGAGATGGCAATGGATACCGGCCTCTTTGTCACCGGCGTGACCGGAAACTACCTGCACGTAAGCTCCACTATTGCATCGCTGGTAGTCTTATTATTACTTCTGCCGTTTGCCGTCAAACGGATTCACACCCACAAGGTACTCAAGGCAATAACAAGAATCATTATCGCAACTCTTATGGTTATAACCGGCAGTGCCTTTGTCAATGAAATACTACTCGTCGTAGTCGCAAATATAGGATTCTTAGCGATGGCGGCAGTCCTAATCTGGGCCGGATGCCAATTGGAGAATCGGCGTTTATTCTGGGTGGGAGTTCTGATTGTAGCTCTAATGGTGGTCAGCAGAACACTTGAGTACGAGACGGGGCTTCTGATTAAATCGGCGGCCTTTATTGCTTGTGGCATAGGGCTCATGATAGCAGGCGGCATGTTCGAGAAATATCTTAAGAGAAGGAGAATTTCCGGTGAATAAGAGATTGGCATTTTTCATAGTGGCCGTCGCGGCGCAGTCGGCGATCCTGGCAGCAGTACCCAGCAGACAGGTTTACACCAGAGCCACGGGAAAACTCATAACGATAAAGACCGCGCCGGTGGACCCGTATGATTTTCTAAGCGGCTACCACGTTGTGCTGAATTATGAGATATCCCGCCCCCCGGGATTCGAGCCAACAAGATGGGATAGACGGACGGCTCGCGAGCGTAATAAGCCTGTCTATGTAATGTTAAAAGCCGGCCCCGACAATATCTGGTCCGCAACCTCGGTCCACAATACCTTGCCCGGGAAAGTCCCAGATGGCTGTGTTGTCATAAAGGGCCGTGAAGGCGGCAGAAGAATCCGATATGGCATTGAGTCCTACTTCATTCCTGAAAAGGGCCGAGAGGCAATTGAAAAGGACCTCAGGCAAAACCAAAGACAGGCCAAAGCACAAATCAAAGTTGACCGATTCGGAAACGCCGCACTGATAAGACTCATCGTAGAAGACAGGGTGTACGAGTACTAAGCTACTGTCACGAAGTTTTTAGATAATCGTACCATCCTGTCATTCCCGCGAAGCGATCCCACCAACTAAATACTGAATACTGGATACTATTTCAGCAGGGAGCTCCGAATCCAAACCCGGAATGTAGCAGGAATTATTTGTGCACACGCAGTTTATTTGATAGACTTCAGGGTGGAATTTTAAGCTTTTTAAGGAGTAGATTATGTTTATAGTCCATGTTTTTGTTCATGTTAAGGACGATGCTCTTGAAGCCTTTCGGGAAGCAACACTTGAGAACGCCCAGGCCAGCGTTCAAGAACCAGGGGTTGGGCGGTTTGATTTCATCCAACAACAAGATGACCCTACGCGTTTCGTACTTGTCGAAGTGTATCGCACTCCGGACAACCCCGCCAGGCATAAGGAGACGGTGCATTATCAGAAATGGCGTGATACAGTTGCCGATATGATGGCCGAGCCGCGCAGCAGTATCAAATATAGTAATGTGTTCCCGGATGACCAGGGCTGGGGTTAGGTGGACCGTTTGGAATGAGCATGAGATTTGAATTTGCCACCGCCACACGCATCGTCTTTGGGCCGGGGAAAATCGGGGAGGTTGGGACCGTAGCGGCCGAGATGGGAAAGTGCGGGTTTGTTGTTACAGGACGTACTCTCGAACGGGCCGAACCACTCCTTGAACAGCTCAGCAAACACCGAATCAAATGTGTTACGTTTAATGTGTCCGGTGAGCCGACTACGATTTTAGCAAAGGCGGCTGTGGAACTGGCCCGCGAAGCTGGTAGTGATTTTGTTATCAGCATAGGTGGTGGGAGTGCTATCGATACGGGCAAGGTGGTTGCGGCAATGCTGACGAACAGCGGCCAGTTGGAGGATTACTTAGAGGTGGTTGGTGAAGGCAGACCGCTTACTCGAACTGCTGCAGGGCATATCGCGATTCCAACCACAGCGGGGACGGGTGCGGAAGTTACCCGTAATGCGGTGCTGGGTGTACCTGAGAAGAAGGTTAAAGTGAGCATGCGAAGTCCATTGATGATACCTCGTCTGGCCGTGGTCGACCCGGTATTAACTTACTCGATGCCACCGGCTCTGACGGCAAGCACCGGCCTGGATGCCCTGACACAGCTTATGGAACCTTATGTTTCCAATAAGGCGAATCCACTTACAGACGGTATCTGCCGGGAGGGCTTGATACGAGCTGGTCGCTCTCTGCGCAAAGCTTATGAGAATGGAAGTGATGCCGCCGCCCGTGAGGATATGGCTTTGGTGAGTCTGTTTGGTGGATTGGCCTTGGCGAATGCGAAGCTGGGGGCGGTGCATGGTTTTGCCGGGCCGTTGGGTGGTATGATTTCAGCGCCGCATGGAGTGATATGCGGCAGACTTTTGCCGCTTGTTTGCGAAGTCAATGTAAAGGCGTTACAGAGCCGCGAGCCCGGCTCAGTGGCTTTGGCTCGTTATGACCAAATCGCTCGAATATTGACGAGAGACGCTTATTTGGGAGCAGCCGATGGCCTCCGCTGGGCCCAGGAGCTCTGTGCAGCGTTGAAAGTGCCATCATTGGCTGAGTTTGGATTAAAAGAACAGGATTTTTCGACGGTGGTGGCGAAGTGTCGCAAGTCAAGCAGTATGAAAGGTAATCCAATCAAATTGACGAATGAGGAATTAATGGAGGTCCTCAGAAAGAGTATATAGAGAGCTGCAAAAAAGGCTGATTATGGAAGTAAATCTTCATTACGGTGACCGGCAGTGCAGGTTACAGATTCCCGAGGCCAATATCGGCAAAATTATTCGGCCGTGGCATGATGAGCAGATGGCCGACAATGCAAAGATTGTGCGGCAGGCGCTGGCTGATGCGGAAGTGGAAAATTTCCGAAATGAGATTGCCGGTAAGCGTCTTTGCGTGCTGGTGGACGACGGTACCCGTGATGAGCCGTTCGATGATATATTCGGACAGCTCTTCGATGTATTGCGAAAGAGCGCGCTGGTGCGATTCTTGATTTGCACGGGAACACACGAGCCCGGGACTGTGGAAAATAATGAAATCATCGAGCAAATAGAAAAAGCCGCC
>JGI10211J34971_10005046_pt1 | contig 10372 bp, 7 predicted proteins | sample Etolagsediment_FD_34971 | JGI IMG/M metagenome (IMG submission 34971)
TGTTAATTCATCCATAATTTTTAAAATATCATCAACATTATTTTGTACAGTATTTTTTAGATTAATTGCTTTTCTTAAATTTTCAACAACTTTATATCTAATAATATGCGTATCAACTAACTCATGGTTAGTTGTATCATTATAATAATAATCATATTCACATGTTTTTTCTATTTTATTACCAATTGTATATTCTAAATAATACTTGGCACAAATTACATTCTTGTTTCTAGGTAACTTATCAAAGTTGATAATAATATGGCGACATTGTTCAATTTGAAGTGAATTAATATAAATTAAATATTTCTTATCGCTAATATTTTCTACAATATATTCACCCATAATAGGTTGAATATGATTAATAATAGCATCATTACAGGTTTCAATATATAATTTAATATTTGTGGCAACACTAGACTGAATATTAGCTAAGAAATTACTAAATACAGTTGCAATCATACCACCATCNGGTATGTGTCCTGTCAAACCATTACCATATTTTGACATTTCATAAAGTAATCCCTTTTGTAGATTATAACCAAAACCAAATGTATATAATGGAGACTCATAACCAGGTGTTTTCTTTTTTCTTTTTAAAGTTTCAATCTCTCCCCGAGCAGGCGAAACATTTGGAATTCCATCAGTTAATAACATAACCGCCGAATTTCTTGTTGTATCACTTCGCTTACCTAAAATTTGATATGCAGTTTCGATTGCATTCCAAATATTAGTTTGTCCACATGGTTTAATAGAGTCAATTTTACTCATACACAGTGAAATATTTACAGAAGTCATTGGTAATAATTCAAATATAGTTTCAATTTTATTATCAAAAATCACAATCGCCAATCTATCTTTTTGAGAAAGACTTTTAGCAACAGTTTTAGCAGCGTGATTAACAATATCTTGCTGTGTAAATCCGTCTTCAAGTTTTGAACCATTTTCATCTTTTGCTTCAACAGAAGTAGACATTGAACCAGAGCGATCAATACATAATACTAGATCAATACTAAGAAGGTCATCTTTTGATACACTATCTTTTGTTGAACTATATTCATCAAAAATTGTAAGCATTCCCTTATCTTTTAAAATACCATAATTATTTGTTAAAAGTTTATTATTATTTTCACTTTTATTATCTTCTGAAATATAATTTTGACTAGGCACGGGTAGTTGTCCAGATAATGCAGATAAATTACCAGCATGATATTGATCTACAAGATATTTGATAGCAGCATTTACTTTTAAATCATGGATACTCATTGGTAAATTAGTTAATGGCGATGTTTGTTTTTGACTTAACCATCTTACGATAGCATCACGTTCATATGTTTGCCCATCAGAACCTTGAACTGGATCTTTCATAATTTCCTGTGTAATTGGGCACATGAGTGTTGCTTGAATAATATCCATTCCTTCGGTTTGCATATATTTTTGTATTTATTTATATATTTTAATATATTTTTCAATTTTATTTACATTATAAAAATAAACTATAAAAAAAAGAACTATAAATNAAGAACTATAAATTAAGAACTATAAATTAAGAACTATAAATTAAGAACTTAAAAAAAAGCACTAAATTTATAAATAAAATTGATTATTATGAAAAAATTTATAAATATATAAATAAAAATAATAGATTATTATATGTCAATAAAAAGAATTAATAATGAATTAAAAAAAATTGAAGATTACCTACTTAATAATAATTTAAATATTTATTTTGAAAAAGATAATAATAATGATATGTATGTAGTATCTATATTTGAAAATGATAAATTGATTATGAATATATATTTTCCGAGTGATTATCCTTTTAAACCATATGATATTAAGTTGATAGTACATTCCAAAAATACAAGACAATTTCACGATAGAATAAATTATTGTAAGTGGTTATCAAATATAAAAATAATAAATAATAAATACCATAAATTATTTATGTTAAATTTATTAGGTGATAAATTTACTATTACTAATTATCATTCTTGTTTTTGTTGTAAATCTATTACCTGTAAAAGTAATTGGTCTCCTAATTTAACAATAGAAAACGGTATAATAGAATATAAAAAATTTTTAATTTATAAATTGTATTCATCTCATTTAATGATTAACTATTTGAATAAATTATATAATAATTTATTTCCAAAATTATGTGATGATTTAAAAGAAAAAATATTTACTTTCTATAATTAATATAAAAATTATTATAAATTTAATTATTATCAATATCAGTAACAATGTCATCTAATTTTTTATTTGGTGGAACAAATGGTAAACAATATGAATTATCAATTTTAAAATTGCCCAAAACTGGACCCTTACATTCTAAAATCGAATCTACTACTTTACAACTGTTCATTACATTATCACTGGTAAACGTTGTTAATCCATATGCTTCACTTATTTTATTAAACTCAGGTGTATACTTATAGTTTGAACCTACTTTTCTTTTGTCATAAAATAAATCTTGCCATAAATCTACCATTTTTAATTTTGCATCATTCATAATAATTATTTTAATTGGTAAATTATATTCTCTAATTGTAGCAATTTCATTACTACTCATAGTAAAACTACCATCTCCATCAATTAGAATTACTTGTTTATCAGGATTTGCTATTTGAGCACCAATCGCAAATGGTAACCCAACGCCCATTGTTCCAAGCGACCCGCTTGTTAATAATCTATTTGGATATTGATGATTAAAATATTGCGCTACAACCATCTGATGAGACCCAACACCTGTTGTAATAATATAATTATTATTATCTTTTAATTTATAAGATAAATATTTAATAATAAAATTACTTGATAATTTATTTTTATCTTCATTTAAAGTAAATTCTTTCTTCCATTTTTTAATATTTGTTATCCAAGATTTTTTTTTATAATTAATATTTTTAGTATCTTGATTATTCATATAATTTACAAAATCTTCTACATCACAATTAATACTAATATCCGTATCAATATATTTTTTTACTTTATATAATTGTTGCTTTGAATTATCGATATGAACAATTCCATAATTATTTCTAGCATTTTTTCCAAATTCTTCTTTTAATCCAACTGTTCTATCATCAAATCGATTACCTAGACCAATAATTAAATCAGAATTCATTACAGCTTTATTTGCCTGATATGAACCATGCATACCCAACATTTTTAATGATAAACTATCATATTCATCTATTACTCCTANTCCATGTAATGTAGTAGCTACAGGAATATTATATTTTTTCACCATNTTTCTAATTTTTTCATAACTTTCAATNCCNCCAGNACCNACAATTAATACNGGNTTTTNACTTTTTGATAATTTNTNNAATACTTTTTCAAATTGTAANATNTAANTCATCNTTTTCTTTATAATAATTATAACTTTTTTCAATATTATATGGTATATCGCAAGAACCGTCTTTATCATTATCACTGTATGTATGAATTTTCTCAAAATTAATTTTTTTTGTAAAAACATCTTTACAAATATCTAAATGAACTGGTCCTTTTCTTGGTAAAGTGCATAAATTAATCATATATTCTAGAATATTTGGAAAGTTTTTTTCATGACTTACCAAAATATTTTCTTTTACGCAGCTTTTTGTAATTGATGTTGCATTACATTCTTGAAAAGCATCTGTTCCCAATACAAAACTATTTACTTGACAAGAAATACATAAAAGAGATTGTCCATCTGAATAAGCATCTTGAAGAGGAGTTATAATATTAGTAAACCCTGGACCTGAAGTTGTAATAACAACACCGAACTTATTCATTACTTTCCCATAAGCTTCGGCTGCGTGCCCCGAATATTGTTCATGTCTATTAAAATATAAATTAAATTGATTATCTTTTGATATAATGTCAAAGAAAGGTAATGCTGCCCCTCCATTATATCCAAATGCTGTATTTACATCTTGATATTTTAATCTCTCAACAATATATTGTGCTACATTAATATTTCCATTATATTTCTTAGAAATATCATTAATAAAAATTTTATTTACTCTTAATATTTTTTCACTAGAAATACAATTTAATAATTTATTAGCAAATCCCATGATGATTGTTATTCATATTATTTAATTTTTAATACATTTCAATTTATTATTAAAATAAATTATAGCAATATTATATATATGTTTTTTACATTAAATAAAAAAGGAAAAAATTTTTTTTATTATCATTTGTTAGCAGTTATATTTTTTGGACTATTATATTACCTACAAGATTATTTCATAACAAATTACTCTAAGTTAGCTAAAAAATTAAAATTTATTCCAGAAGATTATGATGCTTCAAAAGATAAAGTAAATAGTTTATTATATTATTTATGGTTTTCATTGATAACTCAAACAACAGTGGGATATAGTGATCTTGTAAATGAAAGAACTAATCAAGTTATTTATTGGAATAAAATAAATTATAGAACATACAAAATTATTAATATAACTCAATTATTAAGTATTTTTTATATTAGTGCAGTATTAGTTTAATTTTTATTATTTTTAAATTTGAAAAAAAACCTCATTATATATTAATAACATGTCTTTTATAAGTTTATTTTTACGAGATATTGTAGATAGAAAGTTAGATTATGTAGAATATAAATTATTTGAGAATATCTTACCAACTAATTTATCTGATGCATCAAGAAAACGCCTTGCTTTCTTACTAAAAAATAACCCAACAATTGCATCAGAATTGTACAATTTTAAAACAGAAATTCTTGATCAAATAGAGTTAGGAGCTTTTATGTTTATTAATGCTTTAATTGGTTTAGTTCCAGTTCCTATAATTCCTGGATTAGTTAGAACTTCCAATAATACAATTTTTCAAATGTTAAAAACAGCGGATAGAGTATTACAATTTAGAGAGATTATTAATATTTCACTTGAAATGTTAGATGATGATCCTAAAATTAAAGGATTTTTAGAAAATAAAGGAATAGATATGGATAAACTTAATCCTGATACTGATATTATAATGAGTGACTTAGTCAAATCAGCTAAGAAAGAATTTAAAAAAATAGATCGAGAATTTTTACAAGGCGGTGAGTTAACTCCATCAGAAATTTATGATAGGATAAATAAATTAGCTGCTGAAAGAGATAGAAACCAAAATACAAAAATACCTCCTGTTTTACCACCTCCAAAAGATACTACTAAACCTCCAGTTTTACCACCTTCAAAAGATACTACTAAATCTCCTGTTTTACCACCTCCAAAAGATACTACTAAATCTCTTGCTTTACCATCTCCAAAAGATACTACTAAATCTCCTGTTTTACCACCTCCAAAAGATACTACTAAATCTCCTGTTTTACCACCTCCAAAAGATACTACTAAATCTCTTGCTTTACCACCTCCAAAAGATACTACTAAATCTCCTGTTTTACCACCTCCAAAAGATACTACTAAATCACTTGCTTTACCACCTCCAAATTCATCAAAAAATACTCAAAAAGCAGGGAAAAAAATAAAAAATAAAAAACAGAAAAAATATTATAAAAAAACTAAAAGAAATAAATACAAAAAATAAATACAAAAAATAAATACAAAAAATAAATATATAATATATTTATCTTTAATTAATATATAATATGTATTGGATCCTATATTCTTCAATTGCTTTAGTATTAGCTGCCTTATTTCAAATAAGTATTCTGCTATTGTCGTCCTATAATAAAACAAAAAAAAATATTTCTAGTAAATTAGTTTCCTCATTATGGTTATTTGTAATAATTGGCGGGATTGCCTCATTATGTCTTTTTGGAATGAATATATATGGTATAAATACATCTATCACATATATAACAGAATACAGACCTTTATTAATATTTTCAGCATTTACTCTTATGACATACGAAATGCTTTTAGTTTTAAGTATGAGTTCTGGCGGCGGCGGTTTCTCATCTCTTATAGCTGGACTTAGTTATATTTTAGTAATAATATTTAGTGTTTTTTATTTTAATGATAATATCAATTGGAAAGTAATAATGGGTATAATATTTACAATATTAGGTACAATTTATACAGTTCTTGAGAGAGAGAAAATTAAATAAATTAAATATTTATAATTATTTTGACACTAAACAATTATTTTTTTGATAAAATAAATATATTATTACCACAGTCATAAAATTCATTATCTATATTTAATCCAACTTCATTAATTAATAATTTTAATTCATCTAACTCAAAAATATAGTAGTATCTTGGATGTTTTTTTTTCCAATATACTATATTATCACCATATTTATCAAATGTAATTCTAGTTTTTTTTGGTTGTTCCTTGGCCCATACTGATAATAAAATTTTACTTTTTTCCTTCACTATTCTTTTTAATTCTTGTAATGCTTTAATTCTATTTTCATATGTAGAAAGATGATGAAATGTTGCTATACAAATTAAAGCATCAGCACTGTTATCTGTTGTTTTAATATCTATTATTTCACTATAATAAGCTGTAAGACCCTTATTTCTACAAAGTTCAATAAAACTTTGACAATTATCAAAACCAATAAATTTATAATCAGGATAATCCATATTACGACCACTTCCACAACCAATATCATAAATCAATGAGTTTTTTGGCAAATTATTAATAAAATTACTTATCCATATCCATTTATATGTTCTAGTTACATTAAATTCACTAGCAATACAATCATATATTTGTTTAACATATTCTATCTCTATTTTAGTTGCCATATTTCTTGAAATATAATATATTTAAAAAAAATATATTATATCAATTTTAATATTCTATTAATAATTTATTAATTAATACACATCATCATGATATGAACTTCTTATATTTTGAGTTCTATACATCATTTAATATTTTCTTGTTCCCTTTCTTTTTAATTTTTTCATTTTTTTTGTATTTCTTATTTTTTTACATTTTGTTTTTCCAAATATTTTTCTACATAAAATTCTGAATTTAGCACCGCCAATTCCCCACATTCCATCCCTCGGAGAATGTTTGCCAATTTTTCTTCCACCTAAGAATAAATAGGTAATACCAGCTCCTTCATCTAATAGTTTTCTCATATTATCAATTTCTTCTCTCATCTCTTTATTGTATCTTTCTTTATCTTTATCATCTAATGCTTTGTAATTAAATTTATCTTTTAAAAATTCTTCATAACTACTTATAGCTTCATTTATTGTAGTATCTTCATTAAATGGTTCGCTACCATCAGATCCATGTATTTCATACCATTCATCACGTAATTCTTGACTTACAGCAAAATCAATATATTCCCTTTCAGGTTGCTCTCTTTCACCTTCTATAGCATCTCTAGTAGTGGGCAATGTTTTAGTAGGATCTATAGCATTTAATATTTTATTAAATTCAATAATCTTATCTATATTATTTTTTATTTCTGGTAATTCCATAATCATATACATTGTATTTCTCAATTTTATAATAAAACGTTCATTTATTCCTCTATCACAACTCAATCCACCTTCTCCATATGTTGTAGCACTTTCCATAATTACATCTGTAACATATAATTCTTTAAATTCGGGAATTTGTTGATCTACATATAGTAATGTAACATATAAAAATAAAATCCAAGGTATTCTAGGATTTGATCCACTTACAATATTATCTTTATAATTATAGTAATTTAATCTTTCTCTCATACATCTATTTTTATAGTTAGTTAATACATTCTTATTTTCAGTTAAATTTTTGATAATATTCTCTAAAAATGTATTTACCCAACTAGTAAAAGCATCATTAGATCTAGTTGTTGATGATTCTTTTATTGTTTGCCAATTATTAATATATGATGATATTGTATTATAATAATTATTTTTTTTTATAATTCTAAAAGCAGCATGAACATCAGTTGGATATACAGCTGGTATTTCATCATCCCCTTCAACATCTATTCCTCTTTCAGCTCGGGTTAACGTTTCATTTTCTTCGCGACCGATTGCTCCATCAAAAACAGTATTTTCTCTATCTGATCCAGTAAAATCAGTATCAGTTATAAAAGCATTTGTAAAAACACATTCACTCAAATTACAATCTCTGAATATTGTCCCCGTTAAATCACAACCACTGAAAGTACAACGACGTAAATCTTGCCCTTCAAAATTTCTCATTGTTAATCCTAAGGTATTTTGAAAAGTTATACTTTGCAATTTACAATTATTAAATACAGCGTTTGTTAAATCAGAAGGAATTTGTTCAAACTCTCTTCCTCCAGCTGGAAGTATAGGGATAAATTGACACCCTTGTAAATTGCAATCTTTAAAAGTTGTTCCACTTAAATTTGTTCCATTGAAAGAAGCACTTGTTAAGTCTATTTCATTAAATAACAAACCATTTAACCCTTTTACATCTGTAAAGTTACATCTAATCATATCATTATTGTCAAAAACATTTACATCTTTGAAAACACTCCCTGTAAAATCACTTCTATTAAAAATATTATGTTCAAATTTACACATTTCAATATTACAGGATCTTAAATCTCCCCCTTCCATTTCACATTCTGAAAAATGAACTTGTTTATAATCACAAGTATGACCTATAAATTTTGTAAATAGAGAATAATCAAAAATTACATTAGTAATTTTATTTCTTACTGCTCTATTAAATGAAGTAAATAGTAAATCTTTAAATACACCATTATAAAATGTTATATTAGAAAAGAAAACACTTGTTCTTTGATAAAGTTTAGGATCTAATTCAACATTTTTAAAAGGAACCATTTCAGTATTATTTAAATAAGCATTTTGAAACATTTCCATAGTTGTTGTTTTACAATTATCTAAATTCGCACCTTTAAAATTTGTAGCTTTATTAGGTTTACCATCATAACCAATACCTGGTCTTATAAAAATACACCCTTTTAAATTTGCATTTTCAAAATTAGTTCCATACATTGTTCCTAGTTCAAAAAGACTACCTTCTAAATTAGCACCACCAAAATCACTTAAATTTATAGAAGATTTTATAAATTTACAATTCTTACATATAGAATTTGTTAAATCAGAATTCTTCATTGTAGTTATATTAAATATAGCACCACTTAAATTAGCTCCTATTAATTTTGTTCCATTTAATGTAGCTTTTGTCAAATCTACTTTTTGAAGATCAATTCCATTTAAAGAACGTCTTGATAAAACCATCCCTTTTAAATTTATACCTTTTAAATCTAAAGTAGAGATTCTTTTCTTATAATTAGCAGCTCCACTTTCAAGTAATTCATTGAATGTTGTTGCTTTTTTTGTTTGACGGGTGCTGCGCCCTCTTGCTGTTGCTTGAATTTTTTTAACAGATTTTGTTCTTGGGCTATCATTATCAACGCCGCCTCTAAGATTTCGATTTTTTTTTTTATTTTTTTTAATCTTTGTTACTTTACATTTTTTTTTATATAACTTATTTTTAGTTTTATTTTTCATATATATATTTTATAGATAAAAACATATATATTTAATTTTTTCTTGCAGTTTTTGTTTTTTAATTTTATTGGATTTTCTAATATTTCTTATATATTTTTTGTCTAAATAATATGGTTTATCTATATTAAATGCTCTTTTATATGGATAATGAGAATCAGAATAGCTAATAATAAAATGTTCATGAGTATAAAGAGATTTTGTTCTTGATGTAGCAATACTATATTCATTAGCAATTAAATATTCAATTGTATAAATATAGAAAAACTAATAAAACATATAGTATTACTGCTTATAATATTATAGTTATTTGCTTTTCTAATATTTTGAATATGATTTAAAATTATATCTTTATTATTATTATTATTATTAATAAATGAAACGATTTGCAAATTTTTTATATTTATTTTCTAATTTTATTACTGTTTTATCATTATCTGTTCCATATTATTATAATCCACACATCCATAATTTTGGAAATATTGGAATTGGCGGTAAAATTCATTCTGAACTTGGACCATTATTTACAAAACTAATAGATAATATCCGCTATGATGGAAGAGATATTAGAAGTGAGATTATGGAACCATATAAAAATAAAAAAATAATTGATTTATGTTGTGGAACCGGATTATCTACTTTAGAAAATAATTTAGGAATTGATACAAGCAATGAGATGTTAAATGTTGCTAGAAGATATAATAATAAATCTAATTTTAAATATGGAAATGCGGAATTTTTTGGTAATGATAAAGATTTTGATATAGCCACTTGTTTCTTTTCATTTCACGAAATGCCTAATTATGCTCATTTAAATATTATTGAAAATTGTAAACGGATAGCAAAAAAAGAAATAATTATTGTTGATATTTCTACAAAATATACACCATCCAATATTATGTTATCTGGAGAGCCATATTTATTAAATTATCTAGAATCAA
>JGI10211J34971_10005047_pt1 | contig 10372 bp, 11 predicted proteins | sample Etolagsediment_FD_34971 | JGI IMG/M metagenome (IMG submission 34971)
CCGCCGAACGAGCCACGCGCAATTCGCGAACCATCGGCTACTTCGCTGCTTTCGTCGGCCTCGGGTTTATTGCAGCGTCTCTAGGTCCTACGCTACCGGGGCTGGCGCAGCACACACGATCCACGCTTGCTGAGATCAGCTTCCTCTTCATAGCGCGATCGTTCGGGAACCTCCTTGGATCGCTCTGGGTCGGACGCCTCTATGATCGGCGTCCCGGGCACGTAGTTCTGGCAGCAATCCTCTTCACGATTGCCGGTCTCTTGTTCACGATCCCTTTCCTGTCACATTTGACTCCTCTCATTGCCGTCGTGTTTGCGCTTGGGGTCGGCCAACGTATGCTCGACGTCGGAGCGATCACCATGATCGCCTGGACATGGAGTCACAGAGTCGGCCCCTACATGAATGCACTTCATGTCTTCCTCGGCGTAGGGGCTCTGCTATCTCCGATCCTTGTTGCGCAGGTTCTCGCCGTCAGCGGCGATGTCACATGGGCATACTGGGCCCTCGCGGCAATCATGATTCCTATCGCTGCCTGGCACGCGTGGACCCGTAGTCCGCGATTGAAGGACCACGCAGCCGAACGGGCCCGGATCCGCCTTCAACCTGTGCTGATAGTCCTATTCAGCCTGTTCCTCTTTCTCCACGTAGGAGCTCAACAGAGCTTCTCGGGGTGGATATACACGTATTCAATCGCACTAGATGTATGCAGCAAAACGGCTGCTGCCTATCTGACTTCAGCTTTCTGGGCATCATTTACTGCCGGTCTCATAGTTGCGTTTTTTCTGACAAGTCGCTTTCCTCCCCGCAGGATCCTTGTCGCCGACCTCATTGGGTGTCTCGCGAGCATCGGGGTTGTATGGGCATGGCCGGATTCGGTAGCTGCTTTGTGGGTCGGAACTGTGGGCATGGGCGTGTCCACAGCGTCCATCTTTCCTACAACTGTAGCTCTTATCGGAAGATGCTTTGCGATTACAGGTCGCATGATCGCATGGATGTTCGTCGGAGTAAGCTTGGGAGGAATGACCGTGCCGTGGATCGTCGGACAGTTGTTCGATCGGTCCGGTCCTCGGATTGTCGTCGTGATAATCTTGGTCGACCTGGCGCTCGCATTCTTGGCGCTTCAGGTGCTACTCAAGTATGTCGCACGCTCACAGGAAGGCCCTGCGACCAGGGTTCACACCGTCAGGATGTGATAGCAGGTGGTCATGCGCCCATAATGCCTGAGCCTCCGCAGGCATCTGGGTCGTGCAGAGACTGACTGATGGACCTGAAATCATCTGCGGATTTCCACAATGCCCTGCCTGGCGTCCATGCGCACGAAATCGCCTGTCTTGAGCCACTCCACCGGGTTCTGACTCAGGTTGTCCATGATCGGCACGCTGACGTCGTACAGCATGGCGGCCATGATGAAACCCGCTGCGATGATGGGTTCCGTTGTCAGGTTGATCACGCCCGCAGGAGCGTTACCCAATCGGGTCATCTCGAGAATCCATAGGCCGCCCGTGCTGGAACCCTTCCCGTAGGGGAATACCAGGATCTTCCCTCGGATGTTTTGCCCTAACCAGTCGTGCAATGGATCGCAAACGCGCCCTGTGGTTGGGTCCATTCCATGAGAGAAAGCAAACGCCTGCCGGCTGACTAGCACCTCGGCTTCGGCGACGCCTTCGTAGATACATCGTCCGCTGAGAACAAGCTTGTCCATGACCACCCTTTCGTACAGCTACTCTACAGCCATCGCCACACAGTTCCGTAGCGTCGCATAGCGCACACTCAGGTTGGTGGGGGGAGAAGGCAATGTACAGGCATACTTCGCGGAATCTGTTGCCACACACCTCCAGCCCCACGTCTCTGGGAAGTGGCAGATAAGGCAATCACCAGAGAAGATCTTCACCCCTGCGGCTTCAATCTGATCGACGTATCCCATTTCCGCTGCGAGGTTCAGTGTTTCGGGAGAAGCGAATAGACAGAAGTCGATGCTCGATCGCACAATCCGATCATGAAGTAGATGAACCAGTTCCTGTAGCTCTCCGATCGTCGGGTGAGGACAGCCAATGGCGACTGCGTCGATGTCCCCTCGGTCGCTCACATTCAGTTCTTCCAGCGCCATCCGTATGTCCCGGTCGGTGATGCAGATTTCCGTCTTGGCCGTGGCTCCTTGGAACGCGGCGCGACGAGACGCGGCCTCGGGAGTCATCCCAACTGCGTGGAACATCGCAATACCACCTCTCGTAGCCATGGCTGCTCCGAGCACCTTGAGGTGGTTGGTGGTCGTTTCGCTTGGCATCCCTTCGATGACAGGAATGCTCCCGGGCAATTGTTTCCCGATGACATATCCGAGGGTGGAGTAGTCGAACAGCGTCTTGGGCCTCACCTCTAGTTTCGCCAGTGCTGTACCCGCTCGATTCTCGGTGATTAGCAGTCCAAACTCAGGCGTTCTCCCCACAATGGAGGATGCTACATCTATTCCGTCTGCGGTGCGGTTTGTCCGTGCGCCCAGCACCGAGTTGGCGAAGATGATGGCCGATGACTCTGCCCAGCAGACCGGCTCTCCCAGCCGGGGAAGATTCCCATGGAAATACGGTGTACAGCTCCACGTGGGAACGACGCCCAACTTGCTGATTGCTGCTATTTGGCGCACAGAGGCATCCCTGATGCTCGCTGGCTCGGAAAGGGCGGGGAATCGATCGAAGTTGCACGGATGGAGGACGGGATTCACAGTTGTCACAGCACGAAACATTCCTCCCAATTCTGCAAACCGCTCCATGAGATCAACAGCGGCTCCGAATTGTGGATAGACGCAGCCAGCATGTCCACTGTAGACCGAGACCATGCGCGCTGCATCATACGCTTCGCCCAGCTTCGTGAGCATTTGCATCGCCAAGCTTGTCGCTTCGCCCTCTTCGCCACCGAGCATGCGCTTCTCTTGTTCAGTCAGCTTCATCAGAAGGTCCCTTTACATCCGGGTATCGTTTGCTCGCGGAGCTTCGCGCCGGATTTCACGCAATGTCATCGTGGTCCGTCCACGTCCTACTGACGTCAACGATTCGATTGATCGCGTCTTGGAGCGGCTCACCAGGTCGTCTCGGGGGAGGTCCACGTCTGTTCGGCTCATACGTCCCTCGTAATGGCCCTTGGACCTCCTACACTTATGCCTCTGGCTTCGAGAGGCGACACAGCGTCTTCTCCATCCGGGCAAATGCTTGAGGGATGTTCTCCTCGGCCGTCGAGTACGAAAGGCGCAGATACCCTTCCCCTGCCGCTCCGAAAGCAGATCCTGGTACGGTGGCCACATGTGCATCGATCAGGAGTCGGGTGGCCATGTCAACGGAGGGAAGATCCGCTCTATAGGACGGGTAGCAGTAGAACGTACCCTGGGGCGCGGTGCGGCAATCCAAGTACTCCGATGCATCAATCGCGCGCATCATCGCGGCACGTCGGTCCTTGTAACCGCGCAGCATCGCATCAACCGCCGCGAGAGATCGTTCGCTTGTCAGAGCTTCGATAGCACCGGCTTGTGCGAAACTGGTTACACACGTCGTGGAGTGTTGATAGACGTTGGTCATAGCATCGAGCAACGAGGCCGGTCCTGCGCAGTATCCGAGGCGCCATCCTGTCATGGCGTGGCTCTTCGAGAGTGCATTCACGGTGATAACATTATCGAACTCGGACGCAGGGCTGTAGTGTTCTCCCTCGTAGATCAGGTACTCATAAGGCTCGTCCGACAGGACCCAGACCCCGTGTTTCCGTGCCGTCTCGGTGAGTTCTCTCAACGTCGCTTTGTCGTAGACTGCTCCCGTCGGGTTGCAGGGCGAGTTCAAGACCAGCAATCGCACCGAAGGATCCATGAGCGCACGCACTCGATCCGGATCAGGCACGAAACCGTCTGACTCGAGGCAGGGCACGTGGATGACATCTGCACCAGCTAGCCGGATTGACGGTTCGTATGTCACCCAGGCAGGTTCAAGGAGCATCACGCGATCTCCCGGCCCCAAGAGGGACTGAAGAACGAGGAAGATAGCGAATTTCGCTCCAGCGGTCACGAGGACATCATTCGCTGAAACGTTGATGCCGTTCTCTCGCTTTAGCTTCTGCGCTACCGCATCGCGGAGCTCGCGATCTCCGCGCGTCGGAACGTACTTCGTCTTGCCCTGTTGAAGAGCGTGCCACGCGGCCTCCTTGATGTGCTCAGGCGTATCGAAGCAAGGTTCCCCTACTCCTAACGAGATGATGTCAGTCACGCCCTCGTTGCGGAGTCGTCGCACCTCTACCTCTACTTGTTCCGTTGCAGACGGCGGCAACTGGGCCACTTTCTCAGATAACTTGCACTCCATTCCCTTCCTCCAGTCTTGCGTTGTTTTACAGCACCTATAAACCCCGAAACGCTAATACAACAGTCACTTCACTAGCCACCACGCCTCGCGAACACACTTGATATTATATACTATGTGTCGTATCATTACACGCTCGATTTCCGAAGCAAGATGGAAGGCACGTTAGGTTCTCAGGGCAAATAGTATGATTGCCAAGGGCTTGCAGAAATACTTAACAAGTCCAGTTTTCAAGGCAGGTCGTGGTATGTTGAGATTGCGGCAGCCATTCGGTGCAAGAGCTCATGACGTCCCTTTTCTGGGGAAGCGCTGTTTGGGCTTGCCGTCACGCGTATCTCCCCAACAAAACTTCTGCAACGCGGAATGGCAAGTGTTCTCCCGTGCTTTCTGGTCCCGTCTCGTCAAGTGGTACAGAAGTGGGCACCTATGAAATGGATATCGTACATCACGAACACCTTCTCTCCGGTGACAACGGCCAGCAAGGACGGATCAGCCTCTCTACTCGACATGAGTGCGCGCAGCTTCAGGGCCATGATTGTGGCCCATGCCTTCGGCACCCTGTGGCATGAGTGCACGCAGATCATCTAAGGAGGTGATATTTAGGATACCAGCAAGGATAAGTGGGTAGTTCGTGAAAGACATGTTTGCATCACTGTAGTTGGCCTACCTTAAGGAGGCGCGAATGTCGAAGAAGGGTCTGTTAGTTGCGCTGTTATCTTGGGTTTTGCTTGTTGGCATGACACTCGTTGTAGGTGCCGCTGAGAAGTACACGGTCGCTGCTGAGATTGCATGGGCACCATTTGAGTGGGTATCTCTATCCGGCGACTACGTTGGTTTCGATATGGATGTGATGCGCTGTATCGCTATTCTGGAAGGCTACGATATTGAGTTCTTCGATATAGCGTTTGATACGATCATTTCGGCGATTCAACTTGGTAACTTCGATATTGCTGCGTCGGGAATCAGTATTACGGCTGAGCGCGACAAAGTCGTTGATTTCTCAGAACCTTATTGGAGAAGCGAGCAGGCCATCGTTATTCGACGAGACTCGGGCTTGAACATCGTCACAGCACTGGCTGGATACGGGTCAACGAAGAAGGTCGCTAGTCAACGAGGTTCCACGGGCGACAAGTGGGTACAGGAGAACCTTGTAGACAAAGGGGTCCCGATTGAAATAGCACGTTTCGAGAATGACCCAGAAGGCGTGCTGGCTGTTGTGACCAAGCGTGCTGACGCGCACATCCAAGGAGAAACCGGGGCGGCGCAATCAGTCAAAGCATATCCCGATCTCATGATTGCGGGAACTGTCGACACTGGCGAGATAGGTTTTGGTTTCGTGGTAAGCGAGGGCGATCCGAAGGGTATTCTGCCTCTTCTCGAGTCCGGCGTAAAGAAGCTGAAGGCGTCGGGAGCGTGGGAGAATCTGGCCACGGCTTACTTCGGTGGAGCCGAACTTGAGACCATTGAAGATGCGTGGTCTGAATGCATAGTGATGCTGCTGGACGATGGAGACGTCGACGGATTTGCTGAATGCCTTGCTGAGAAGGCAAACCAGTAGTTAACTATCCAGTGTTAGCATGAACAGGGAGAGAGGAGCGCGCTTAGCGCGTGCTCTCTCCCTAGTGTTGAATTGAGGTTCGAATGTGGGAATCGATATGGGAGAGTTTGCCGTTCTTGTTGCAGGGTATGACAATCAACGTGCTGCTCCTCTTAGGTATAATCGCTGTAGGAATCACGGCCGGTCTTGGTGTAGCGACGCTTCAAATCTACGGACACTGGACGCTCTCAGGAGTGGCAATCGGCTATGCCTGGTTCTTTCGAGGAGTGCCGGAGCTTGTGCTTCTGATGCTGGTCTACTTCGGCTTGAATCAGTTTGGGATAAGGATCTCGCCATTTCTAGCCGCTGTTGCTGCCCTGGGTCTACGCTCTTCCGCGTATCAATCGCAGATTTTCCGTGGTGCGATTCAAGCGGTGCATCCTGGCCAGTCCCTTGCCGCTCAATCAATTGGCATGACGAAGCTGCAGATGATCTTCCGCGTCATCCTTCCACAGGCATTGAGATTCTCCATTGCGCCTTGGTCCAACGAGTTCACTTCGGTATTCAAAGACACAACACTGGCGTATGCGATCGGGGTGATCGAGATTCTACGCCGGGCTCGGTATTTGGTGGCACGGGATTTCGCGTTGACCATCCCAGCTCTCGTTGCTGTGGCTGTGATCTTCTTCGTTTTCGTATCTGCGGGCAATCGGGGACTCCAAGTCTTGGAAAGCAAGCTCTACATCCCCGGATTCGAGAGCAAGCAAGTAAGTAGGAGAGCGTAACTCATATGTCATTGTTACTAGTTGAAAATATCCACAAACGCTACGCTGAAGAGGCAGTCCTTCAGGGTGTGAGTTTCCAGTTGGAGGCCGGAGAAACCAAGGTCATCATTGGTCGTTCTGGTACAGGGAAATCAACGTTACTCAGATGTATCAATCAGCTGACCAAGCCTGACAGAGGCAACGTCTGGCTTGAGCAAGCAGAAGTCACCTCTCCAAAGACAAATATCCACCACGTTCGTTCTCAAATTGGTTTTGTATTCCAAAGCTTCAACCTGTTTGCACATCTCACAGCACTGGAGAACCTTCGTATCGGCCTCACCAGAGTCAAGCGCATTGGAAAGAGACAGGCTACAGACCGAGCGCGGGCGGAGCTGTCTCGAGTTGGCATGTTGGACAAGGTAGATGCATACCCAGCGGAGCTTTCCGGTGGTCAACAACAGCGTGTTGCTATAGCGCGAGCGCTGGCGATGGATCCCAAGTTGATCTTATTCGATGAACCGACGTCTGCGCTAGACCCTGAATTGATTGGCGAGGTGTTGGATGTGATGATCGCTCTTGCCAAGTCGGGCATGACAATGTTGGTGGTAACGCATGAGATGGGGTTCGCACGCAGCGTAGCTCATGAGATCATCTTCATGGAGGGGGGAAAGATACTCGAGCAGGGGCCTCCTGCACGATTCTTCTCAGCCCCAGAACATCCGCGCAGTGCCGAGTTTCTCCGCAAGATCTCTGATCTGTACGGGCAAGAGGGAGTGTGATGTAGTTGGAGTTCGTCTTCGATTGGAGCTGGATGCCGCTGTTGGCCACAGGGCTACGTGTCACAGTGGAGTTGACAGTAGGATGCGTACTGCTCGGTGGGGTTCTTGGCCTGCTTCTTGCAATCGGGCGTGTCTACGGAGGAGGGATTGTCAGTCGCCTATGCAGTGTTTATATTCAGGTCTTCCGCGGGACTCCGTTGCTGGTGCAACTCATGCTACTTTTCTTCGGCCTTCCTGCTGCAGGAATCTACCTTTCCCCTTTTGTCTCTGGGTTGCTAGCATTGAGCATGAACTCCGCGGCATTCCAGGCAGAGTACTTCCGTGGAGCAATCCAGTCAATTGCGTCAGGGCAGATGCAGGCTGGCCTATCTATCGGCTTAACCAAGTGGCAAGCGATTCGCTTCGTTGTTGTGCCCCAAGCATTACGCCTTGTTCTACCGCCCTGGTCCAACGAGGTAATCTACATGCTAAAGGGCTCTTCTATGGTGTATTTGGTTTCGCTCCCAGATCTTCTTGGCATGGGACGGGTAATTGCGTCCCAAACATTCCGCTATTTTGAGATACTGATCGTGGTGGCGGTCATGTACTTGGCGATGGTTCTGATAATCACCCTCCTCTTGCGTGTCATCGAAAGGAGAGTCCGTGTGCCCGGGCTCGGAACAACCGGGCGTTGAAAGCCAGTATGAAGCGAGTGCCCATCCGGAATGCCGCGAAGGCGAAATTATGGAGAGAATTGCAGATCCGGTGGAACAGGCAATCTGTTCAAGCGACTCATTGGTAGTGATGACTCTGAGGAGGGTTACACAAAGAGATCTTGAGCTATTGAAGTGTGTAGGGACTTTATATCCTCACAAGACATCAATGATGCCTCCTGCAGTCAGCAGAGAAGTAAGAATGCGGAGCTCTCGCTTTTTGCATCCTAGTCAATGCGCACATGCAAAGTGGCACAAGTCATCTCCTGGAGGGATTCTATGGCAGAGATGGGATGTGGGCCTCTTCAAAAGGAGGTAGGAGAGAGACCTATTGGGATTCTTGATTCCGGTCTTGGTGGACTGGGCGTTGTACATGAGCTGCAAAACAGGCTGCCCCAGGAAGACCTAGTCTACTTTGCAGATTTCGCCCACTATCCCTATGGACTACGCCCGCTCAGAGAAGTGGAAATGCACGTTCTCAAGATCGTTCGCTTCTTCATCGACAGCGGGGTGAAACTGATTCTACTTGGCTGCAACAATGCATCAGCAGCTGCCACAGTCACGGCTCAGGAAATGGCGGGGGTGGTACCGGTCATTGGGATTATTGAAGCGGCTGTACGCGCAACTCTCAAGCGACGTAACATCTCAAAGGTTGGAATCGTGGGTACAACGGGCACCATTGATAGCCGAGCATATCATGGGGAGTTTGCTGACTTATCACAAGGGTCTGTTGCAGTGTTTGGACACGCGTGTGATGAGCTTCTCGACCTTCCGGGGAAGGCTGAAATAGCTAACAGGCGGCAAATCAGGACATTGGCAAAGGCTTGCGTCAGTCCACTCGAGATTGAGGGAGTTGAAGCGTTGCTTTTTGGATGTACAGATTTCAGTGCGATTGCAGAAGATATGCGCGCTGTATTGGACCCCTCTATTCAGATTGTTGATCCCATTGGAGAACTGGTCAGCACAGCAATTGACTTGCTGCAGGAAAGAAAATGGGATCGTCAGAGCACGGCCGACGGCAATACGAAATTCTTCGCAAGCGGACAAGCCCCTGAACACAGCCAAGAGTTCGCCTTGCAGACATTCAACATCCATATTGATGGCTTTGCAGTCGTCACACTCGCTTGAGCCTGCAACGAGAAGCGGCTAGTTCTAGATAGAAGTCGCCCGAACACTTGGGGTAGGTCACACTCTCGGATATTGAGCATGTGGACATGCGGTTGAAATCTTACACCAGTTTAGGTGCGTTGAAGTGCTAAGCCAAGTGTCTGCCAGCTTCATATTTTGTCGAACAACACGACTCTTTCTATGCTGGCTGCGTTGCGGCGACACCCACTGATAATCCTACTAATCCGCCACCGATAAGAACCACATAGTGCCATCGCCATTGCTCATTCTGCAGATGGGATATCGCTTTCGACCTTGAGATTCCTCAGTTCCTCGACCGCTCGCAACGTTCGTGCTTCGGCTTGGTCTAAATGAACTGTGGTCAGTCGCTCTGCATCATAGCCACGTCCATCCAGAAGGGCTTGGAGAATCTCAAGGTGCTCGTCGTTTAGCGCGAAGACCGTGCCTTGCTCGCATCGTGCAAAAGTAGCTTCAACAAACGAACGAATGCGCAGAGAGCGGTTGCTTGTCAAGGTGAAAACCGCTCGAAGCAGCGAATTGTGAACAGCGTCAAGGAGGAGGTCGTTCAATCCCAGATCGATCTCAGTGTACGTATTGAATAGAACGGGGTCGATTGTGCCACCGCGTGTCGCTTCCTCCTGGACTTCGCGGGCGAGCGTAATCAGACTCTGTAGTTTCCCGCGCAAGGCTGCGTCATGGCTGGCTCTTTCTGCAACCATCCTCACTACATGTGGCTCCAGGATTCNGCGGACTTCATAGGCTTCACGGACGTCTTCTTCCGTCAAGTCCACAATGCGCATTCCCTTACGTGGCTCGTGATCGATAAGCCCACCAGCAACCAATCTGGCCAGAGCTTCGCGAACCGGTGTAGGACTAATCCCTAGGTCATTTGCAAAGGAATCGACCGAGACTGGCGTGCCCGGCAGCAACTCGTTTCGCAAGATGGAATCACGTATGGCAATGTAGGCCTTCTCAGATAGCGTCTCCGCACCGATTAGTTTGACCATACGACTGCCTCCTCTGTGCTGGCGTTGCCGTGCTGTATCAAATATATTCAAGAATCGGCGATGCCGCAACCCGACGGGTCTCAACGATCCGCAATAGACGTAGCTATTGAACCAACGGCAGGCCTGCGAGTGGACAT
>JGI10211J34971_10005050_pt1 | contig 10370 bp, 8 predicted proteins | sample Etolagsediment_FD_34971 | JGI IMG/M metagenome (IMG submission 34971)
GGAGCCGGATTACCGGTTTTAATCCAAAAAAGCATTTACGTATCAGCTATCGTTTTCGACGACCTGCTTGTCGGCTGATGCCGCGAATTAACCTGCCGCTGTCGTAGCCTCGTCCGTTAATTCGCGCTGTTCTTGCTGCTCGTCCTGGTTGGGATACGGCAAAGCCTCCTGGTTTTCATCAGGCTCGTCAGGCAATTCGTCATCGCTCGGCAAGAAGTCGGTTTGACTTTCCGCCGGCGCTACGAATTGATTGGCTATTGCTGCGACATTGTCGCCGGGGCCGCTTTGCTTTTGGTCCTTGCTCTTGCTCAGAGGAGATAAACTCGCTTCAATTTCATCAAGCTCATCAAGCAGCTCATTGCTCAGGGCAACGCTGGGCGCGCTTTCTGTGGGCACTGCGAATTGCTCGGCGATTTTCTTAAGGTCATCCACATCATCGTCCCGCTTTTGCGGCTGAATCCGGGCGCCAGGCTGATGCAAAGACGTCTCGATTTCGTTAAGTTCATTAAGCAATTCGTCACAGTGTCCGGTATCAGCGTTCGAAGGTTTGCTGAAAGATTCCAACCGCCTTCGTGCCTTTTTCGCTTCTAATTGTCTGTTTGCTTTTTCCATTTCCAATTGCTCTCGCACCTTTTCTGTTTCTAACTGTTTGTCTGCCTTTTCTATTTCCAATTTTTTGAGTGCCTTTTCCAGTTCCGGCTGTCTGTTTGCCCTTTCAAGCTGCAACTGGTTATTCAGCTTCTCTAATTCCGAGTTATTGTTTGCTTCTTTCAGTTCCAGTCGTCTGGTTGCTCTTTCCAGGTCCAATCGCTTGTTTGCTCTTTGCAGCTGCAGCCACCGTATCTCTCCTGTAAGCAGCTCAGCCCGTCTGTTTGCTCTTTGCAGCAGTTCGGTCAGTTCCAGACATTGGCCGGCCAACTGCGGCAGGTCGTTGCGTGCATTAACGATAAAATGATAATTTTGCCAATCCTCGTTGTGCGTTTGGCCCGCCAACCGGCAAATGTCTTTCCACTTATCGGACGGCTTATCTATGTTTGACGCGATAATCTTCGGCCTTGTAAGGTTCCTGCCCCACGGCCCCTTGGTGGCCTTGGTACAATATGTCAGAATCCGTTCGATTTCTTCCTTAATCATTGTCAGCTCCTTCTTGTCTTGCGCAGTTGCGATAATCAACTCTCATGCTCATATGTTGATAAAATCATAAAAGAGCGGTCAGCATACGAAAATGCTGCCTGTAAAAGATTCGGCATACCAACCATCACACTTAACGCAGAGGTGCAGGTCTTCTGTGAATTAGCCGACTATCGCAAATGGGTTGTGAGCTACGATTTATCGGGCCTTACGGGTCTTTTTCTTTACGACTTTTCTCTTAACACGCTTCTTCTTGGGTGTTTTCTTTTTAGCCACTTTCTTTTTAGGGGCCTTGGTCCTGGTCGCAGGCTTTTTCTTTGTGCCCTTCTTTCTGGCTGTTTTTTTCTTAGTCGTCTTCTTTCTGGCGACCTTCTTTTTAGCCTTTTTTCTCTTTGTCGTGATTTTTTTCTTTTGGCTTTTCTTTTTGGTTGCCTTCTTTTTTATCGGAACCGAGAGCCGTTCAAGCTGCCTGGCAACTTCTCCTGTCGTTCTGCTGCGAAACAGTTTCTTAAGCAACCGGACCTCTTCTGACGACCAGCACATGTGCTTATCCACTTTTCTAAGTCCCAGCTTGCTTATCTTCTGCTTTACCGATGCTACGGTTCGTCCAAGTTCGTCGGCTATTTCGCGTACCGTTGTGCTTGGAAACAGCTTTATCAGCAGCTCAACCTCGCTGTTTGACCACGCTCCCCCTGCGAATTTTTTCCTTTGAGCCAGCCCAATCAATCTGTGACATTCGGCAATCCGGCGTGTAAATTCCTTATCAATAGCTTTTTGTATCATGATTCGACCACTTTCAATAAATACCTGCTCTGCTTATAAGCACAGGGCGCCAAAAGACTTAGCAACAAGGCCATGCTTGCGAGCCGGTTTTGAGGCAATCTTGCCTAAAGCAGCAGTCGGTATTTTCGCATTGGCCGTTGGATGTACCGAAGCAGGGCGTGTTGTTCTGGGCTTTTTGAATCTCCTGAATCAATTCGGCCTTTTCCATCTGGCCGGGTTCTATACCGAGAGTCTTGGCTCTTCTTCTCAGCTCAGGCATTTTTACGCACTTGTCAACCAATGCTTCCATCCAATCTATAACTTTTGTCGCAGACATTTTTTTCTCCTTGTTTAATCTTAAGACCTGTACCACGGTCCAATCATCTGACTGTCTCACTTTTTAGCCTTTCTCCTATTTCGGTCGTTTTTCGGCTCCCCGTTACTATTTTTCCGCGGAATACCAAATCAATATCAGCCTGGGTCTGACGAAGCAAAACCCACCTCGATTTGTGCTAAATGCATGGTTAATTTTTAATTTTCTCCGCGTTGTGGACGAACTTTGCGACGGGAAAAATCCGCGTTGATAATGTCTCCTCGTAGTTGCCCTCAAAGGTGAAAATGCTTGCAGGCCGGGGCGGTTATGGTTATCTTGTTGGTTTAATGTCTTTGGTGTCTGTTGGGGCTGGCGGCGTACAGGCCTCCAGGCGTTATTAACCTTATTTTTCGACAGGAATTTAAGAATGACAGCATTTGAGAAAACCCGCGGCTTATCAGAACTCGACGAACTTTGCGTTCAAACGATTCGATTTTTATCTCTGGACGCCATCCAGAAGGCCAAATCCGGCCATCCCGGTATGCCGATGGGCATGGCAGCGGCTGCATATACCCTCTGGATGAGGCACCTGCGTCACAATCCGGCTAATTCTAAGTGGCTCAACCGCGACCGCTTCGTGCTTTCAGCGGGCCACGGCAGTATGTTGCTGTATTCGCTGCTTTATCTTACCGGATATGATGTATCCCTTGATGAACTGAAGAACTTTCGTCAGTGGGGCAGCAAGACCGCCGGGCATCCGGAATACGGCGAGACACCCGGAGTGGAAGTTACGACCGGCCCTCTCGGGCAGGGGCTTGCCAATGGGGTGGGCATGGCCATCGCTGAAAAGTACCTGGCTGCGCGCTACAACCGCGACGATTTTAATATTTTTGACTACAATATTTACGTCATCGCCGGTGACGGCTGTCTGCAGGAAGGCGTTGGGGCTGAGGCGGCAAGCTTGGCCGGGCACCTGGGCCTGGATAATCTTATCGTGATTTACGACGACAACCGCATTACCATTGACGGCGATACATCGCTGGCCTTTACCGAAGACCGCGGGGCCCGATATGAAGCATACGGGTGGCATGTACAAATCGTCGGTGGTGACGGCAATGATATGGAGGTTTTTGAAAAGGCACTTGAGAACGCCAAGGTCGAAAAAGACCGACCCAGCTTCATACAGTTTCGCTCGCATATCGGGTACGGCAGCCCGAATTTTCAGGATAATTGCGCCGCCCACGGCAGCCCTCTCGGAGGAGATGAAATCAAGCTGATTAAGAAGAACTTCGGCTGGGACCCCGAAAGGAACTTTCACGTACCTGAAAAGGTCTTAAAGCATACGCGCCAGGCGGTTGAGAAGGGCAAAAAGATTGAACAGGCCTGGCATGAAAAGTTTACCGAATATGCCAAGGCCTATCCAGACCTTGGTCGGGCAATAACTGACGCGCAGGCCAAAAAGCTCAGCATCAATCTCGATGAAATACTGCCGAAGTTTGAGCCGGGTGCTTCTGTTGCCACACGCAAGGCGTCCGGCGCGACGCTCGATGCGATTATGCCAAAGCTGCCTCTGGTTTTAGGAGGGTCTGCCGACCTTACGCCGTCAAACAATACGCGATTCAAAGGTGCCGAGGCTTTCCAGAAAGACAACAGGGCCGGCAGGTACATTCATTACGGTGTCCGCGAACACGCTATGGCGGCGATTATGAATGGAATAGCGGTCAGTGATTTGCTGATACCTTATGGTGGAACATTCCTTTGCTTTGCCGATTACATGCGCCCGGCGATTCGCATAGCGGCAATGTCGGGCTATCCGACAATTTTTGTATTCACACATGACAGCATCGGCCTTGGCGAAGACGGCCCAACGCATCAGCCCGTCGAGCAGATTGCCTCTCTGCGGGCGATACCGAATCTGGTTGTGATTCGCCCCGCCGACGCCAACGAAACCGCTCATGCCTGGAAATATGCCCTTGAGCATCGCGACAGCCCGGTTGCTTTGATCTTTACACGGCAGGGTTTGGGAGTTTTGGACCAAGAAAAGTTCGCAAGCGCTTCAAATCTGGAAAAAGGTGCTTATGCCCTCATAGGAGAACCTGATTGTGATGTGTTGCTTTTGGCTACGGGTTCAGAGGTGCAGTTGGCGATAAAAGCATACGACCAGCTTGGAGCCGAGGGTATCAAGGCCCGCGTCGTCAGCATGCCTTCGTGGGAGCTTTTTGAAAGGCAGGATAAGCACTACCATGACAGCGTGCTGCCGGGCGACGTTAAAGCAAGGGTTGGTATCGAGGCGGGTGTCAGGCAGGGCTGGGATAAATGGCTTGGCGATGCCGGCGTATTCATAGGTATGTCGTCTTTTGGTGCATCAGCACCCGGAAAGGTCTGTTTCGAGAAGTTCGGCATAACGGCCGGGGCGATTGTTGAAGCTGCAAAACTGGCTGCGAAGTCAAATACTGGAATTGAATAGCGGGGTTACAACGTAATAGTGAGCAGATTGCTGATAGTCTCAAACAGGTTACCTATAACAGTCAGCAAACGTGCAAACAAATTAAGTTTTAGACCAAGCGTAGGGGGATTGGCTACGGGCCTGTCTTCACTCAGCGAAACCGAGCAGTGTCAGTGGATTGGCTGGCCCGGAATAGCAAAAGATAAGATCAGCCGGAAGCAGAAAAAGAAAATTATTGCTGAATTGGCTGATAATAACTGTCATCCGGTTTTTATTTCTACAAGTGACATCAGTAACTTTTATCACGGTTTTTGCAATAAAACCATTTGGCCGCTTTTTCACTACTTCTCGTTATATACAGTCTACGAAGAGGGGTATTGGCGAAGCTATCAGAAGGTTAATCATGCATTCTGTGATGCCATTATAGAACTGGCCGGTCCCGGCGACCGCATCTGGGTACACGACTACCAGTTGATGTTGCTTTGCGAACTTATCCGTCGGAGACTTTACGATGTGCAGATTGGATTTTTTCTACACATACCTTTTCCTTCCTATGAAATCTTCAGACTCCTGCCCTGGCGAAACGAAATATTGACCGGATTGCTTGGTGCCGACTTAATAGGCTTTCATATTTACGACTATGTCCGGCATTTTCTTTCGAGTGCCTGTCGAATTACCGGCATCGAATATACTATGGACCACCTTACCGTCCATAACCGAATCGTAAAGGTAGATGCGTTCCCGATGGGAATTGACTACGAAAGATATGCAGGGGCCGTCTTAAATGCGAACGTTAAAAAGAACCTGACGATGACCCGTAAAAAAGTCGGAAAGAGAAAGATCATATTATCGGTGGACAGGTTGGATTACACCAAGGGTATTATTCAAAGACTCGAAGCTTTTGATTTGTTCCTGTCTCAAAATCCCCGGTATAAAGAGAACGTTACGATGATAGTTTTAGCTGTTCCATCACGGACCGGTGTTGAAGATTATATGGACTTAAGACAGCAACTTGAGGGTCTTGTGGGCCGAATTAATGGTGAGCATGGAAGCATTGGATGGATCCCAGTGTGGTACCTTTACAGAGCCGTCCCGTTTGAAAGGCTCGCTGCCCTTTATAATATTGCCGACGTAGCTTTGGTAACGCCTCTTCGTGATGGAATGAACCTGATAGCAAAGGAATTTGTTGCTACCAAAACAGATGGAAAAGGAGTGCTGATTCTGAGCGAAATGGCCGGCGCCGCCAGCGAGCTGGGTGAAGCAATCATAATAAATGCCAACGACAAGACCGCAATCATCAGAGCTATAAAAGAAGCAATCGAGATGCCTGAGGCAGAACAAATAGAGCGTAACAGAGCGATGCAAGGCAGGATCTCGCGATATACGGTAAGCAGATGGGCCGATGATTTTCTACAGAGTCTGTCCGATGTTAAGACCTCGCAAGAGGTACTATCTGTTCAGAGGCTGACAAGGCAGACCGAGGAACATCTTGCCGAAAAGTATATCAGCAGCGCAAAACGTCTGTTTTTACTTGATTATGACGGAACACTAATCGGATTTGCAGATCGCCCTGAAAAGGCGTGCCCAGATGAAAAACTGGAAATCCTGCTTTCGAGTCTTAGTAAAGACTCTAAGAACGAAGTTGTTATAATCAGCGGCAGAGATAAAACCACTTTAGAGCGATGGTTTTCCAGATTCAACATTTCTTTAATCGCCGAACACGGCGCCTGGCTAAAACCGAATGGGGATAAAAAATGGCATCAAATCGAGCCTTTGAGAGACGACTGGAAGGACAATATCAGACCGCTTCTTGAGTTGTACGCAGACAGAACACCACGCTCATTTGTTGAGGAAAAGGACTTTTGTCTCGTCTGGCATTACCGCCGGTCTGATCCTGCATTAGCTAACATTCGCAGTCAGGAGTTGCGGGCTGCACTGACGGATTTGACTGCAAATTTGAACATCGGCGTATTTGAAGGTCATAAAATACTGGAAGTAAAAAATATCGGAGTAAGCAAAGGCCGAGCAGCACAGACTTGGCTTGCAAAGGACAAGTGGGACTTTATCTTAGCTGCCGGCGACGACTACACAGACGATGAGTTGTTTGAAATTTTGCCGCCCAAAGCTTATTCCATTAAAGTTGGGTATGGGATTTCAAAAGCGAGATTTAACGTCTTTACCGTAGATGAATTCCGGGCTATACTGAATGAATTAACCAAAGTTCAATAGGAGTTAACATGTTAAGACTCGAAGATTTTCGTCACGTGGTGCCGGATGAAACGCTGGTAGAAATATATGCAAGGGCAAGAGGCCTTTATGGAAAGCATATTGTCCACGTCAACGCAACTTACCAGGGAGGTGGTGTCGCAGAGATTCTTTTTCCCCTTGTGTCGCTTATGAACGATGTCGGTATAGATGCCGGCTGGAGAATTTTGCACGGCAGCCAGGAATTCTTTGAGATTACCAAGAGTTTCCATAATGCTCTTCAGGGAGGAAAATTAAACCTGACGGAAAAAAGGAAAAATCTGTATGTACAGGTTAATGATAATTTTGCAAGATTTACTCATCTTGACCACGATTGTATTATTGTTCACGATCCGCAACCTCTTTCTCTGATAAGGTCCTACCGTAAGCACCAGCCGTGGATATGGCGGTGTCATATAGATCTGACCGACCCCCATAAGGACCTGTGGGATTTTATGAAGGGCTTTTTGCTGAAATATGATCAGGTTGTCTTTTCAAGCGAAAAGTATTTCAAAGAGGACCTTCCGGTGGATCAAAGACTCATGTTCCCTGCAATTAATCCGCTGAGCCAGAAAAACAGGCATATTAACGATAAGACAGTTCATGAGTACATCGCAAAAGCCGCAGTGTCGACGGACAAACCTCTTATCACGCAGGTCTCACGACTTGATCCGTGGAAAGATCCGGAGGGTGTTGTAGATGTATTCAAACTGGTTAAGCAGAAGGTCGATTGCAGGCTGGTTTTATGCTATAACGTCGCAAGTGATGACCCCGAGGGCCTAAGGATGTATAACAGGGTTTATCGTAAAGCTAATAAGCTTGCTAAAAAAGGCGAAATTATTTTTGTGGTTGGTAACAACGAATCCCTCGTCAATTCCATCCAGAGATTCTCCAGCGTTATCATACAAAAATCCACAAGAGAAGGGTTCTGCCTCGCAGTGACCGAGGCTCTTTGGAAGGGAACTCCCGTAGTCGCTTCGAATGTTGGAGGCATTGGCGCGCAAATCGAGGACGGTAAAAACGGTTTCCTGCTCGAGCCGAATGATATCGAAGGATTTGCGGACAGAATTATCCAAATACTCAAAAATCCCGCGGAAGCAAAACGGGTCGGTGATAATGCCATCGAAACTGTTCGTCAGAAGTTTCTCATAACGCGGCTGCTTTCCGATTATCTGGATATGCTCAACTCCATATTAAAAGAGAGATGACCTATATTTGCCGGATTAAGCGCCGGATTTAGATGGAACAAGGTAAATGAAGACAAAGATTAAATCCATCGCGATGCTGACCGGTGGTGGAGATTGTCCCGGATTGAATGCGGTTATCAGGGCGGTTGCCAAGACCGCGATAACCAGGCACGGCCTTGAGGTATGGGGAATTGAAGACGGTTATCTGGGCCTGATTGAAGAGCGAATGCACGTGCTCAGCTACAACGACGTCAGCAATATCCTGACGGTCGGCGGTACGATTTTAGGCTCCTGCAACACAGCAAATCCTTTCAAGTACCCGATGAAGGTCGGCAACACTACCCGGACAAGAGATGTTTCAAATGACTGTGTCAAGACGCTCAAGAGTCACGGTGTAGATGCGCTAATCTGTATCGGCGGAGACGGTACGATGGCATCGGCTGCTGAATTTGCCAAGAAAGGCATTAGCGTTATGGGCGTGCCGAAGACAATCGATAATGACCTTTACGGCACGGACATTACCTTCGGATTCAACACTGCTGTTACCACTGCTACCGAGGCGATTGACAAAATTCACACCACCGCCAGCTCTCACCATCGGGTAATGATAATTGAGGTGATGGGCAGATACGCCGGCTGGATTGGGCTTCACTCAGGCGTTGCCAGCGGCTCAGATATTATCCTTTTGCCGGAGATGCCGTATGAGCTTGATAAAATCTGCGATTGTGTCCTCGGTCGGTCCAAGCGAGGCAGAAGGTTCAGTATCGTGGTGGTGGCTGAGGGCGCAAAGGCAAAGGGTGGTGAAATGGTTGTTGCCAAAAAGGTCGCAGACAGCCCGGACCCAATTCGGTTGGGGGGAATAGCGAACAAATTAGTCGAAGATATTAACAGCCGGACAGGCCTTGAGTGCAGGGCTGTCATACTCGGGCATGTGCAACGGGGTGGAACGCCCACGCCATTTGACAGGGCCCTTGCAACGAGCTTCGGCTATACGGCGATAGAGCTTTTGATGAAGGGTACCAAAAACCATCTTGTGGTGCAGAAGGGTGGCACGCTTTCGAGTGTCCCGCTTTCCCAGGTGGCGGGCAGGATTAAGACCGTGCCGAAGAACCATTACCTTGTAAAAGCGGCACTGGCTGTTGGCACAAGCTTTGGTGTGTAGGCCGAATATTCGAGGGCCGTTGGGGAATATGAAGGTCTGCACAGATTAACATGTTTGGAGTGCTCAGGCCGCCTTGGTTTTGAGGTTTTATCATTTTGCTGTCCGAGGCTAATTATTCTCGAAAGATTAGCACGAAGTCACAGCAGGCTGAAGGATGGTGGGTAATGCGGTCTTGTAAGAAAAGCCCAGAGGAACCATTGCCCGTCCGGAAGGCCCATCTGATGGGAAGTTAGCAAGAGCCTTACCTGTCGCAATCCCTTGAGTTTTGGCAGACTTATGCACCTCTTAACCGTTGCTGTCAGCCATTAGTTATACCCACGTCAAACTTAAAGCTCTTACGTTTCACTTCCTACCTATTTCTACACCAAGCATCGACAAGGTCTGCGCGGTAATGGTTATTGGGTCACTTTCTTATTGTGGACAGCCTGTAAAAATAGGACATTGAAAATGTTCACGGAAATACTATTTTTTATAAGTCCATATTTTACAATCACTTATAAAATGTCTACATCAGAGAAATTAACATTTATTTTGTTAAAAGGTTGTAGGCTGGTTGTAGGTGCGCCAAGAAAGCTGATGTGGACAAACTGGACAATCCAGTCTGGCCAAAGCCTAACCAGCAGGCCAGAACAGAACTTTGCGCATATGGAGGTAACAAAATATGTGAAGCCAAAGGGACGGCGAATTATCGGCCATAACGAAAGTGAAGGTATGAAGCTCCGAGATCGAGAACAATTGCATAGGGCCAAGGTGTCTACAAGCCTGAAGCCAGTATCGTTGCACCCGTTAATAGGTGAGTGTGTCGGCGACGTACCGGAGTGTAAACGGCGTGTAATAGTAAAATCATGGAAACCGGAGTTGAAATCAACCTCTAACTGAGAGCTAAAAAAGTCTCATTTTTGCTGAAGACGTACACTCGTGATGATCTAAGTACAAATTGCACAATGTTTTTAAAGACAGACCATCATTCGCGATTTTGAACTTGGGTAGTCTGCCGGCATGTAGAGAGGGAGCTTGCTGCAAATATAATGCTCCCCAAAAACTGGGCGCATGATTAAGGTGGATTTGTCGCCTGAGACGATAAAGTATTCAGGAGACAGATTTATGAAAAACAAAAGGCGTAAT
>JGI10211J34971_10005052_pt1 | contig 10369 bp, 13 predicted proteins | sample Etolagsediment_FD_34971 | JGI IMG/M metagenome (IMG submission 34971)
ATCATCGTCGCCCCAGCCATCATCATCATCAACAGCCACACCTATCGAGCCGTCATAGTCAGTATCCGTAAATGAACCAGAACCGTCCTCGGTCTGGTCGAAGCTCATATCACTGAATTTCCACTGTGTGAAAAAATCCTTCCCCTCGCCTTCTCTCAGCTTCATGGGCCGGAAACCCATGATGTCATCCTCGTCCATATCATCCGTCTGGTACATGCCGTAAATGACATCCGCATTCCACCCAATCACGTCCGTGATCCCGATGTTCTCAGCGGACACCTTCGCCTTCGAATTCGGGTCCACCTCTCGGTTGAACTGCGAACTAGCAATGATCGGAATGCCTCGACGCTTTGCCATTCTCTTGAGGTCATCGGCGTTATTCGAAACACGAGTGTGCCTGTCGCGACCTTCGTTCTTTACGAGGTAAAGCCCATCGACAAGCACAATATCCGGTTGCACCTCATCGATGGCAGCCTCTATCTCCTGTATCGAAGCATCAAAATCATCGCCGACAACATATAGCCCCTCCTGCCCTACCATCTCGGCAATACCATCTCTCAGTTTTTGTTCCTGGAACTCTCCCAGCGTACCTGCCCTCATCTCTCGATACGGCAACTTGAGATGAATCGAGTAAAGCCTGATCGCCAACTTCACACGGTTCATCTCCGTACCAACAAACAAAACTTTCTTTCCGTTCATCCATGCATGACGAGCCAACATAAGCATGCAGAAAGTATTGTGAGCAACAATATCGTTCGCAATGAAACAGTGTGTCCCCATCACTGTTAGATCATAAACAGCCTTGACGCCCACAGGCTCAATGGAAACAACCTCATCCCAGTACGGATCACACAACGAGCCCAGCTCATTGTCAGAAAAAACATCGGCAAACACCGAAAGAACTTTTTTACTGATCGTCTTGTTATTGAACAGGCTTCCCCTGGAGAAAGCTGAAGACCACCCCAGCTTCTTCCCAATATCCGANATCTTGATGCCGCTCGCCCTCCCCCTCTGTATGGCGTCATCAATCTTTTTCACAACCCAATCAGTTATAGGAACAGCGTCAACATTTGGATTGACACTATCACCAACACACGAGAGCCGATCTTTCTTCTCCCCCACGAGCGGGATAGCCTGCTTAAACAAATGGTGGCACGTTGAATGAACAAGAAGCTCCCACGAATCATGCATGGCACCGTCACCGGCAGAATTCCGCTTCTTTCTCATGCGAGACGTTATGCCAAACCTTAGTAATAATCTCTTGACCTGGAGAACCATTCGCTCAGAAGAAAAACCAATCGACAACTTCCCGCCAGACTCAACACAACCATCACACGACCATAGAACGCCAAGAAAGATAGCAAGCAACCTGCTGCTAAGACCAAACACAGAATCCGGGATCTCCTTGTCGATCGACTTATCCCTACCAACTCCCCACCGTGTGAGCATCTCACGGACAGCGTTGACCCCATGCCCGGATGGATCGGAGACTGCCCATGTCGACTCATTCATTCCCTTGTGCTTCACAAGCTCAGCACCCATTGAAGCAGCTGCACCCCTCACCATCTCCAAAACACCAGGATCAATCTTTGAAAACGTCGGAGTGAAAAGAGTCAACCCTCCGTCAGCCAACAGTGCAGCCAGAAGCTGAACCTCTTCAACAGGATGATCATCGCGAGCAGCAAGAGGATGAGGCATCCTTTTGACAGTCTCAACAAAGTCTCCTGGCTCCAGCTGATCAGCCCTCTTCCACCCACCGGCAACAGCAAACGGATGCTCAGGCGTTGCCTCTATTTCAAGTCCGCTTCTCGTGCGAACCCTCAGACACTCCTTCTCCCCTGTCGCAATGTGCATACTGGGCATCACCGGAAAATACGAGCCATACCTATCCCTGGTAAACACCGGAGACCGGTCCCTAACAACATCACAAATCTTTCGATAGCACCCTGTCACAGGATCTGGCAGCTCCGTGTCGCCAGTGACGCACTTACCAACACCCATCCTCGCGACAATGACAACAAAATCACCATCCCACCAACCAAGTGTCGCCTCGTTCATCGCCTCCCAGGGAGTAGGTATCCCGCGCTCACCATTCTTCATCCGTTCGTAATAATTTAAGACGTCTCCACCAAGCGATAGAATATTGTCCACTCGGGAGCCTGTCATCTTCTCCCGATACGCCCCAAAGACAGCTTCCTGGAAAACCGTAAACGCACCATCAGCGTTGCGCTCTTCGAGCATTCCTCCAGCCTTCTCATGCGCAGCACGCAAAGAAGACCAGAGCGATCTCGCCTTCAGATCCTTGATCAGAACCGGAAGCTCTGCTTGCGGCTCGATGAGCGATATTCCCGTCTTGGCAGTAAAGAAATCAGCGCTAGGAACAGAACCAAACTCCAATACGTGGTTGTCGACGAACTCCCATCCACGTATCGCGTGCTCCCCTTGCAGAACCTTGGAAGAAACACCCTCACGTTTTGAACTGTAGTAGCCGCCCTCTGTGCATAATACAGCACTGAGGAAGGACATATCGAGATCCATGCCCACCTCCCAGGATCAAAATGCTGTAACTGTTATCCTAGACCGCCTTCTACGACCCTGAGCAACGGAGTAGGAGCTTCCTCGTCCAGGTCTCCATGGATCTCTCTCAGCTCGAAAAGTGGAAGCTCTCGAATCTCGTCCTCGTAAGGGAACTCATACCCATCGAGGATCGCCCGCTTTGCACACGCAAGGTGCATCTTCGTCACGAGATCCCAGTCAACAATCCTCGACCAATAATCATTGTCCGTACCGTCCTGTTCGAGGTCTCTCTCAACAACCTCTGCAACAACTCGAACTATCCTGTCGGATGGACCAAAGACACGTTTACAAATAGGACACCTGTTGCCGCTCATCTTTTGCCTACTCCTAGTCAGTGAAAAACTGAATGACTTTTTGTTGGTTTCGTTCTCGATGCGATGGTCCAACCACCTTAATTGAAATCGCATCCTCCTTGAGCAGTGACAACAGGGACGTGGTGTACTGCTCGCGGAACTCTTCCGGCGTGACATTTGCCGTGATGATCGTCGGCAGGAGCCGTGCGTGTCGGTAGCGCATCAGCTCCTCGAAAACACGTGCCATCACGACACTCCCCGTTCTTTTCTCAGACTGGTTGACAGCCTCTTTCCCCAGATCATCGATCACAAGAAAATCAACAGTCTTGCAACGCGATTCAATCGTGTGCGTATCATCAAACATCGTGTGAGCATGATACGCCACCATGTACTCCTGCATGGTCAAAAACAAACCAGTGTACCCTCGCCGCCTTGCCTCTTTCAGAAGGAGAGACGCGATTGCCGTCTTGCCCACGCCGTTCTCACCCCACAGCATAGCAATGTAGCCCCTGGCTCGGACCTGATCTATACGCGACAAGTACCGCTTGATGTACCTTAGATGTGGCCCATCATTCACCTTGTCGATACTCGCCTCCCAAAACCTATTTGGCAAACGCATCCGCTCAAGACTCCTTTGAGTCAGCGGACGCTTGACGATCTCATTTTTCCTCTTCTCCGAAGAAGTAGATCGCACCGTACTTGGACTCATGCTCCTTTGCGCTCTGCTCATTGTACTCTCCAACAGCCAGTGTCTTCTCTCGCTCGGTGCGCTTCTCTATCTTACCAAGCAAAACCTCCGGAATCCACGAACAGTCATACCCCTTAATCGCCATCACACTCGGGTATCCCTTGACCGGATACCGATCAATATAATCATCCCAGTTTTCAATCACATGCTCATATACCTTACATATCTCCTCTGCCCCATGCTGCTCAACAAGCATCTTATTTATAGATGCCTCCCTCGCCCCCCATGGCACAGAGTAGCTCGGCCACTTGGCTTTCATCGCGGCAATAAACGTCTCCCGCGTATCCCTCGTTGTCAGCTCACCAGGTCGCCTGGGGCGCTCCTCAGCCTCCGCTGGTGGACCACTGGCAGCCCTCATCTGCCTGTTCTTCTTCCGGCGCTCGTGAGCTGCCTCTGTGGCCTGACCTATCCTCTGCGCCTCCTTGTAGAGATCTTCAAACTTCATGACAGGTTTTTTCGGTTGAGGCATTGATGCTTTCCTCTTCGCCAAAACCTCAGCCACAAGCTCAGCGTTCGGATCACGAGTGCCCCCTGCCAAGTACGCATCGACAGCGCCATTGTCACAGCACGGATCAGGCACACAGGAATCCCTACCTTGTGCCTTGTCAACCTGCTTCATCTTGACCCTGTCAACGTTGACAGTATCAACCATCTTCTGCAAACCACCGTCGACCAACATCTTCATGGATTCATCAGTGTAGTAATCAGAGCCATCACAATAAGCCATGTTCAAGCCACCACTCACAACATACAGGTTCGTCTCCCCGTCCCTCGACACCACCTCGACGAGCTTTCTCTTCACCAGCTCGACCATGTCCTTTCTGACACTGTTGATACATCGGCACGTGCGGTCTGCGATAGCCTGCACTGTGGGATCGCATGCTGGACTACTCCACGAAAAACTGAGCAACCCAGCATAGAGAACCTTCGCACCAGGGCTCAGCGTCTTGTCGACCAAAACCTCCACCGGGAATCTCACAAAAGAATTGCCAGCCTCTGATGTGTTCAGGTAACCCATTTCGACTCCCTCCTCACATGTACCAACTTGGACATCGGATTCTCTCCGGTGCCATTTGTAAAAAAACAGAACGACAATCACCCTGTCGCAGAGGCAACGAACCATGGTTCAGGAGCATTGGCTCCTACTGTGATGATTCGTGCCAGCCCCGCAAACTCATCACAGGTCGACACTCCCTGTCAAGGGCAGTCCTATAGAAAAATTCTTGGCAGGAACTTTCTCAAGGAAAAACGGGCAAGTCTAGGCGGATCAGCCTGGACAGTATCCATGTCCCTCAAGTGCCTCGACAACGCACGCCAATACTTCTCGCTCCACGCACCAGGGCCAGTGTGGTGATGAGCCAGATACGCCTCCTCTGTCGGAATCAACTTGAGACGTCTACCGTTTCGAGGATTCGTCTTGTAGTGCTTGTGATCTTTGCACGCGACTTTGAAACGAGCCAGGTTCTCGACAAGCATCTGAATAGAGACTTTGTAATCAAAGAAACTCTCCACCGAAAGATCGTCCACAGTTTTCCCATCTGGAACAACTACCTGACGATCACTGTACCCCCAACCGGGCCAACGAAACTGGGCCGCACCAAGATCCCAACCATAGATTCCCTGGTACTCAGGATGCGTATACTCCACGCGAGCCCTGACACATGCACTGTACGCCTCTGTCGCCTTGCACATCGCTCGACACCTTAGACGTCGCTTCCCTTTGCCCATGCAAGAGTTCACGCAATCCTTCTTCAGCGGCCTTGTCTTACACCACCGCTTCGCCTCTGCACGAGCCCTGTTCCATCGACGAAGATGCCTCACTCGCTCGCTCTTATTCGGCTCCCGCCCCAGCTGACTCGCTAGCTTCTTCGTCTCTCTCTTACCAATCACGCACTCATTGAACGAAGACTCGCGATACAAAATCGCAGCCGGGTGTCGAGGATCAATCCATACACCGGTCCTCACATAAACGTCCTCGACGGACTTCATGATCGCCTCGCTGTACTCACGAGCCCTTCCTTCTGCGGCATCTCGCTTCACCCTCTTCCCACACTCGCTCCAGACGATGTTGGTCTTCATTGGACCATCAATTTCCTGAAGCCGGATAATCTGCCTCGACAATAGAGACGTCTGTCCATCAAACGACAAACCACCTTTGTCATACGAGTCAAACGGCTTCGAAGACGAAAGGAACAGGGAAAGCACACTCAAAATCAGAACTGTTCTCATCCTTCATTACCTCCGTTTTTTCGACTGCCTTTCCTCGCCAGGCGTGACTCCGCCTTATTGATAACCTCCTCCTGTTGCTCGTGTGTCATCCTCGCACGAGACCGGGCGGTCACCGCGCACCGGGAACAATAGTACAGTCGAAACTTCTTCCCTCCCCTCTTGCCTGGATCGAAGTAGATAACTACCGCGTCCATTACGCGCAGAGGGTAAGTCTTCCCACATCTGCCAGCGCACTTCACTACGATGGCGCGTCTGCTCTCGGCACAAGCCGGGCAAACACCTCTCCTATCTGGACCCCATGCGTTCAGATCTGTCCCACAGACCTTGCAGGGTCTAGCACGTTCTTTACTCATCTCAGTCTTCGGTCAGGAGTGTCCTGTCACCGATACGCTTCTCAGCGATTCTATTCTCTACCACGCGCTGGCTGCATACGTGGCACTTGTACTGAGCCTTCCCCTGCTCAGTAAGATACCCTTTGGGAAACCTGTGTTTCCGTCCACACTCAATACATGAGACTTCTATCTCCTCACTTGTTGAATCCATAATATCACTCTCCTCCCCACGAGTCGGCATCGACAGGAACTGCACGACCACGATTAGCCCGCATCTTCTTTGCCTTCTCGATGTCTTCGTCGCGAATATACAACGGAACAGCACTCACTGTATCAACAGACGCAGACACGATAAATCCATCAGCAGGAATCTCCCCGGCGACAAACCCCTGCATGCCTATCGGCTTCGTCTCACGATCTCCTGCACAAACTCTTTTCAACTTCACACTAAGCGATTCACTCATCCTCTTGCTCCTCGTCGCCACATTCCTGCTCAAGCGACACGACATCACCTGAAGAAGAAACCTCTGACAAAATCCGAAAGCATTCTATCATCTTCTCAACCACCGGACGAACGATGGCAAGCTCCTCAGTAAGCACTTTCACCTTGCCTCGTTCACGTTCATACGACGCCCTTCTCGCATGGACAAGTTTCCCCACCTCTTCGACCACAGTGATCCAGTCGTATGTGCAATCACGACAGTTGCCACCTGGTCCAAAATACGGACACGGCCTCCCAGGCTTCAGCACTGTCCTCAGAGCACACGATTCCTTGATGACATCTGCTGCTTCCTGTCTGGTCTCAACATCCATTTACACCCTCGCTCTCCACGTCTATCACGCCACCTATCAACGAACGTGGCAGCATGTTCTCAAGCTCGATTTTTACTGTGTAAACATCAGACATCAACGCCCCAGATACAGTCATCATCAGATCATCAAACTGACTATCGGTCATGTGCTCCACATCATCTGCCATCCGCATAACACGATGCCTATCTATCTCCTTTGCTACGCTCGACAACTCGACACCGACACAAGAGACACGCACACCTGAAAGCCTGGAAAACCACTCATCTGTCATCCACCTCGAAACCTCATGAGGAAGATCACCAATCACAAAGTCCATCCCACCTCTGGAGAAACCAACAAACGTCGAGCCGTCTTCACCTCGCTCAAAGAAAAACACAACATCACAGAACAGACCACAGGACACGGTAGATAACAGCATCTCAACAGCATCTCGACCATCATCGCCAGACGCTATTACCTTCATCCTCAACAGCACCCTGTTAGACGTCTTGAAAACAGCAACCCTATCCTTGCCAGGCAACCAATCAATAGCATCAGAAAACTCAGCACCATCGCAACACAATCGAACCATCAGCTGTCCATCTTCTTTGGCACCAACGGCTTCTCGCTCTTCATGACCTGTTCAAGGACACCACGCGCCATCAAAAAAATCTCACGAGGATCTCCGGGCTCCTCCCACGGAACGTCACCCTTGTCCATCCCAGTCACATCGATCAAAAACCGATGCCAATCGAAGACCAACATCGCAGCAAGCTTCAGCTGAAACGTCGAGAACGCATTCTTCCTCACCCAGGCGAGATAGCCGAAAAACAGATCTGTAAACATGTAGCGTTCTTCCATGCCACTGCTGACGAGAAACTGCTCAACAGAGATCTCTCTCTCGTCACGTGAATCACAATGAAGACACGACCCACATGGACCATCATTTTGGACGTACGCCCAGCCAGCATGACGTCTTCCACTGTCGGACTTTGAATGCCTCGTGATAGGATCTGACTTGCAAAACGTCGGACGATCATCACCAAGCATGCAAACAAAGTCACCCTCCGGCTCACACCCGTCAGGATCACTCATCACCAAAAACGGACATGCTTGGTAACCAGCACCATCGACTACTGTCCGAATCGTCGCACACCCCGGAACACCGGTGCTCGCGTCAATGTCATAGAGAAGCGGCTTCCCTTTACCAAACAGATCCATCGTGTACTCGACACCCCACTTCTCCCTCACAGCCTCGTTCCTCAGAATGCGCCAGACGTCAGACGGATCGAGTGGAAGAAACCGATCCTTGCAGCACTCACCGACACCATCACAAACAGGAAGCTTCACCGTGTCATCGATGGACAACAACGGGACATCACCAGGAACAACATCCTCACCGTCAGGAGACGATGGCATCGACAGCTGCCCGCCAGCCATCCTCCTCATCGCCATGTACTCCCGCGCAACCTCCCTGGTCATCTTCTTCCTGGCCTTGTCCTTGGCAGCAGCCCGTTGACGTCTTTTGGTAGCCAACCTGTTGTTATTCATCTTCTTCATCAGTTCCTCTCTATACTGCTACCGGTAACAAGATCTGAGCTGTGAACAACAACAGATCCTTGCCTGTTCAATATCAAACCACGCCTGGTAATCATCATGGCGACGTCTATCTCCCTGCGTGCTTCATCCTCATTTGCAGCATAAATAATCAGGAAACCATTGAACAATCCGGACCTTCCCGGTGAAATGAGTGAGATATTATTCAAGAACGTCTCTTCAACATCTTTCACCGCAGTGTCCCTGATGATCGACAGGATACCGTCCTGCCATCCCGTGATCTTCATCCTGTGCAACGTGATTGACTGAGACGTCGTCTCACCAGCTTTGAAAATCGGAACACTGATCGTCTCAGGCGGAGGACCATCCCCCCATGCATTGCGAATCTTCTCCATGACGTCTCCCATCGGGCGGCGAGCCGCCCTCCCTCACATCTTGCGTCTGATCCTCGATAGCTCAGCCGCAATCTTCTCCAAAGCCCTCGCCTGCTTTTCCTCAGCTTCGGCTATCCGCTTCAGCTCCTCAGACTGCTTTTCGTTGGCCTTGATTATCTTGTCGATGCGCCACGAAGACACATCGGCCTCCGCCTCGCCACTCGGGACAAACCCAATCAGGAACAGAGAACACAACAATGCAGCCGCTCCCCATGAACTCTTCTTGATCATCCGAAACGCTCCATACAGAGCACGTTCTTCGTCTCGCCGGGAACGTGAAGCCACAGGCCACCACCATCGGCAGACACCTCGTCATACGCCCTCAGAAGCCCACCAGGCCACTCCCTGGCCAAGGGAAACACATCCCGCGCCTCTTCGGACATATGGTGCTCTGCTATCTGTCTCAGAGCCTTGTGGCGCTCTGAGATGCTCTTCTTTTTTTGCGACACCCGGTTGGACGTGATCAGGTCCAGCATCGGCAGCACACGACAACCAGATCGATAGCTCGCAACCACCACCGTGTCAGAGATCGACGCATGCACCGAACGCACATCATCAGGGACACCTATCGGCACACCGTACAGCGTCTCTACATCCACCAGGGAGTCATGAAACGTAACCACGGCAAGTTCGCCCAGCACCTCGAAAGCAATCGCGCCACGCCTCTCATACGATGGCAGTTGCCGTCGTGCTATCACCTGGAATCCAACCGACTTCATTACGCCTCCAAATAGACAGCCGCCCCGGTGAACAGGGGGGAATCACCGGGGCGGCCAATTGGGGAACTCTATGCTGCCGTCTTACCGGCGTACTTGTCAAACAGTACACCAGCAGCATGTCTCAGGTCGACAGCTCGCTCAGCATCGCCATCGGCCTCAACCTGATTGGCGAACAACGAGACAGCCTGAGTGGCACGCCAGGCAGTGTTACCAGCTGGCATCAGCTCAATGTCCGGCTCGTTGAATAGCTTGCCCAGACGCTCAGCTTCAGCCTTGAGGATATGACCCCCCCGACGAAGATCGTTGAAGAGCTGCATCGCATCGACGCGCTCCGTGGCGAGCCTCTGGACTGCGTCCATCTGCCCGTTGATTTTCTCAGGAGACAACAGGGTTGTCACCATATCGCGTACCGCGCTCGCCATGGTCTCCGTGTCCTTGCGGTAGGTGTCATCGCTGAACCGTATGTCATCAGGCAGACGAGCGCCGAGATGCACCTTGCGCAGCTCATCCTGAGTGACCATCAAGTTCGAACACCAGATGCGAAGCATGACCAGGCGAAGGGTCAGCGCAGCGGCCCCAAAATCGCTCGACTGGACTGTGAGACCGACGATGACTGTCTCGTTGTCGACCGGCTCGAACACCTGATCGAGGAACATCGAGAACCCGATCCTGGTGTCGTGGTAGTAGG
>JGI10211J34971_10005054_pt1 | contig 10365 bp, 13 predicted proteins | sample Etolagsediment_FD_34971 | JGI IMG/M metagenome (IMG submission 34971)
GGTGTACTGCCCGGTAAGGGTTGATGAGTTTAATTACGATCAGTATGTCGTCACTGATATTGGCAACTGCGAGATAGTCGAGGTTGTAGAGTATTTTGACGGCAAGTTTAGCGAGATAAAACTTTCATTGTAGGATGTAGTTTTCCACAAATTTTATAGCTGTACCCTGTCATACTATTTTTACCAGGATGAATGGCCTGATTAAAATGACGAGAGGGGAACATGATATTCAAAAGGATGGATATTATGGTGAGAATGGAATTTCACAGATTGTTTCGTGTGGAGAGCTGTTTGCTTTTTTCTTTTCCTTCACTATTGGCGGTACTATTCCTGATTCCAGCCCTACCGCTTCTTCACTCCTTTTATCAAAGATTGTAAAGAACGATGATGTGTTCACATCTGTTGATTCAATTGAACTCGACCATAGCAACGTAAATGTTGCCGAAGGAGCCTTCGGGAATTTCGTTATAAGCTTCGGTGGTGGAGCGTCCGTCAATGTTTCGCCTGGATTGTACCAATATATTTTGTCCGTTTTTGTGCCCGGGCTCGGTTATTACGATTTTAAATCTCAGCCTTTTTTGATGTGTGGCTCTGATGGTATTGTGTCAGGTGATTTCTCCAATGAATTTACAAACGAATTTTTTTGATGGCGGATAAACTTATAAAAATAGAAAGCAGTTTTTTACCGAACATCTATCCAAACAACCACGTTGAAAAGATATTCGTGGATGATCGTGTGGTGGAGTTAACATCACAGAAGGAGACGTTTTTTACCGGCGATGTTCACTCTACCATTGATGGCGGATTTTCGTCTAAATTGAAGGTGCGCAGCAGGGTTTATTCTAGGTATGAGATTACTTTGTTTGCAAAGGAAAGCGAGCGAATTGATGTTTTGTTTGAAGCCTTAGATATACGGGTTTTTTTTGATAATGACACAACCCACCACGCACTTGTTACTGAAATTGACGACCCTGAAATGGTTGAGAATACGAACCATTTGAAATACAAGGTCAGGTATATTGATGTTAACCAAAAAAATTATTGGGCAGAGCCTGTTGCTGACTTTTTGAGAAGTGATGTTTTGATGGGGAAATACACTTTAGATCAGTTGCATCGCATAACAGTGGACTGCTGGTTTGACTTCAAAGACACAGCCTTTGGCGAACAATCCATTACCTTGCCTTTAAACAGTGGCAATGCAGAACTTGGTACGCTGTGGGAGTTTATCGTTCCGAAGGTCGGCCCAATATCAAATGTTGTAGTTGGGCAGATCATCAGGGTTGATTTCGTTTCCGGTTTATCGCTCCCCACCTCCACGGCTCATGTCTTATCCATAACAGATGAAAGCATTGTTGTATTGACTGCAATTACAGGGGAGCTTATGAGTGAAGAGCAGATGCCCTCTGTGACCGTCAGGCTTCGGTTTGCCTTAAGCAAGTCGTTTTTCACGAAGATCAACCCGACTCTGTCTTTCGGTGATATTGACGGTGAAAGCATTGATGTTAACGGCATCAAAGTGCCCTCCAAATTGCATGGCAGCGACACATACATGATGGTGTTCTACCTGAATGATGCAGATACCTATAGGGCGAAGAAATACCTTGGTTTGGTTTCACCCGACCTAGGAAGCATAAAATACATCTCTCCAACCGGTGATGAATATACGTCAGTTGAGGCAATTTCCATCGAGAGTGAAAAGGTCGATCATGATCTGTGGAAGGTTGTTGTGCCTTTTAAATTTAAGAATGAAGTGTTGAATATTTACAATTTATAAGGATGAATACCAGAGCACAAGTACTTAGTTTGATCGCCGAACTGTTTCTTTCAGGCGTTCCTGATAATGTCAGCGCAAGTGATATTCGCCAGGGGCTTACCGCTATGGTTGACCGAGAATATCAGCCCTCAGAAATCCCCGTATCGGTTGAAGGCTTAATAGCTACCAATCTTCAAAGCGCACTGTTGGAATTGGCCTTGGTTTCGGGTACAATGTCGGCAACTGAAATCCGAAACGCCCTTCAATCCCTGACAACGACAAGCAGGCTGAACAAGTCTGCTGTTTATGGAGGTGAGTTTTCACTTAACAGAAGGGGGAAGGGAAATGTTCTTGATGGGTCGTTTCAAACCGGCATGACCAACGTATCGAAGGGTGACTTTTGGGTTTACTCCGATGAAAATCAAGGAGGAGATTCATTGATGGTCGGTGATTGGGTTCTTGCATTGCGTGATGCCCCTGTCGGGTTCAATTATAGTGATGGCGTGAATTGGGAAGTGATTCATTTTGGCGATACCAGCATTACGCAAGTTAATGTAGAATTAAAACACCTTCGCCTCACTCCAACCCTGCCAAGTGATACTTTGCGCATGACCGGCATCAATGCAGAGGTTATCAATGTGGTGATAAATAAGCTTACCTACATGGGGAAGTTGGACGATGGTGAATTTGGCAATTACGATTATGTGTATCGGTATGTGAATATGCAGGGTACTGATATTGTGATCAATGAGGACTTGCTTGGCTTTCAGTTTCAGCCCGGCATGGTAGTAGACATTATGTATAAATTAAATAATTAGCAACATGGCTAAACCCCGTAAAATTCAACTCCACAGCGCAAATTTGCAAATGTGGAACTCAAGAGGAACCAGTGATTTTTCAGCGTTCAGCCCCGCAGATGTACTTGCGGGGGATTCGTGGTTGAGCAGTGCATCGGCAGTGGTGTCAGGGCTGCAAATCCGAAATGGTGATCTTATCATTGCCTTAACCGACAACCCCGCAGCTATATCACAAGCAAGCGTTGATGCTGGTGATTGGAAGCTTATTCGTAACCTGACCGATGATGAACTGACATGGCTTGAGGCGCAGCTTTACAATCCGCCATCTGCAAGCCTGTCGGGCGGCACCACGCTTGAAAAAAACTACGCAGTATCACCCTATTCAGCTTCGCTTGCGTGGAGTGTGACTGAGGGTAGTAATCCCATCACCACGAAACAGCTTTGGAAAAAAGAAGGCGCAGGTTCGTGGGTAAAAGTTGATGATCTTACAGGAACATCGGGAACTGAATCTGTTGATGTCAACATTAATGTAGATACGCAATTCAGGGTGCTTGTTTCAAGTAAAAGTGGTGAAGAAATTTACTCCACCATTCGCACCGTAGCCTTTCAGTATAAGGTTGGCTATCGGGTTGGTGTTGCAAGCCCGACCGTGAATGACGCATGGCTGAAAGCAGGAACGCTTGTTTTTGATACCGATGAATTCAGGTCGTTTAGTGTGAATGCCGCAACCGATGAACACATCTATTACTACGTTCCGAAGGCATACGTCAGTGATCCTTACATCTCACCCCCCTATTTTTATGTTGGCGGTTTTGAGGGTGGATTTGCTGTACTCACTTCAAGTGCTGCTTATGAATTTGGCGATGAATCCATTGAGGACTATGTTGTTTATCGATCAACACAATCAGGACTTGGAAACACAACCGTAACCGTTCAAAATTCTTAAGGCATGGCAATTTCGATAATTGATAAGATCAAACAGAAAAACGGGGCAACATTCAAGTTGCTCGACTACATTGATGTGCATGGCCGGATCACAGGATGGCAGAATCCTGTTGAGGGTGTTTTTGATAACATCGCTGCAATAACAGGATTAAGCGAGGGTGATTATTTTATTGTAAAAGATACAGCCGCAACCTGGGCGCAGTTTCAAAATCTTGATATTTATGGCAATGCAGCGTCGAAAACAAACAATGCCATTTACTACATTGGAGAAGCGATAGATGGAGAAGCCCTGCCTGTTTACCTCGTCACTATTCCATCACGGGCAATGATAGTTTATAACGTAGGTGTTGCGCTTATTATCTACAATGATGGAGCACAGCGTTGGGATAACCTGATTTCAGGTAGTGCGATCACAGGGCAGGTATTAAGGGCAGAGGAATCGCTTACGGTTCAGGTTGGTGTTAACTACGATGCCGGAACAAGTCACCTAACCATATCCACTATAATGCAGGCCAACGACAATGTGAATGTTTATGTGAACGGGATCAAATATACCTACGGGGCATCAAACGCTTTCACATATGTTGCAGGTGAAAGTTATTTGATTTGGAACCATGCCAATGCGGGTTTTTATCTCGATACAGGCGATTTTATTGAAATTGAAATATTTAATCAGGAATAGCTATTAACTTAAAAACACTTAGATTATGATTTTACAAAAGCAAATTTACGGCCTGTTAACAGCACTTGGCTTAAAGGCAGATCAGTCAAGTCTTGATTCACACACAGGCAATACTTCAAACCCTCACTCTGTAACCAAATCGCAGGTTGGTTTAGGCAATGCCGACAATACGAGCGATGCCAACAAGCCGGTGTCAACAGCGCAGCAGACTGCATTGAATTTAAAGGCCGATGCCTCCACATTGTCAGCGCATACAGGCAATACGTCAAATCCACATACTGTCACCAAGGCGCAGGTAGGATTGGGCAACGCCGACAATACCTCAGACTTGGCAAAACCAATTTCGACAGCAACAAGCGCAGCCCTGTCACAAAAGGTTGATAAGGCGGACGGGAAAGGTTTGTCGCAGGAGGATTTCACCACAATTCTAAAGACCAAATTGGATGGTGTTGAAAGTGGAGCGCAGGTCAATGACGTTACAAGCGTTGCCGGCAGGACGGGTGCGGTTACGTTAACGAAATCCGACGTTGGATTGAGTTCGGTAACAAACGACGCACAGATAAAGAAGGCTGCCTCCTCCACCAACGGGAAAATTCCAAAATGGAACGGAACGTCAGGCGACGCCCTTATTGATGGTTACGGTATCGAAACAACCTTGGCAGGTGGTGCAGGTAATTTGGTGACAGCAGATGCAATTCTCGCAGCCATTAACGCCAATATTGGTGCCAACGATGCTATGGTTTACAAGGGTGCGCTCGATTGTTCTGCCAATCCAAACTACCCCGAGGCTGATGCCGGAGATACTTACAAGGTAAGTGTATCAGGTAAGATAGGTGGTGCATCGGGTGAAGCTGTTGAGGCAGGGGATATGCTGATCTATACAGTGGATGGCACAGCAAGTGGAACGCATGCAACCGTTGGCATCAAATGGAATGTTATTCAGCAAAACATTGATGGGGCTGTTGTAGGTCCTGCATCTGCCGGTGATAACCAAATTGCCGTGTTCGATGGCGTAACAGGTAAATTGATCAAAGATGGTGGTAAAACTATTGCTGAATTGCTTGGTTCACTTACTGCTGTTCAGGATATCGATAACGGACCATCTTCGCCTGCTACGGCAAACGCCCTTGTCACGCTAAGTGGTTTCTTTTCCCAAACACCATCCCCTGCGGTTCCTGTCATTGTTTCGGTGAATGGAATCGTGGTTCCTTTCGGGGATGCCGACACAACCACCAATCGTTGGGAACGGAGTGGTGCTGATCTGAAGCTAAAGGTTGAGTTTTCACTTAGCACCGAGGATGAAATCGTTGCCAATTATTCAAAAGCAAACTAATAAACTTTGGGGTGAGTGGAGATAAAACCTCACCCCTGATTTTAATATGGTAAACCAAAAGCAGGTTAAAGTTAATTCGGCTACACCACGTTTAAGATTACGTGGGATCGGTGTTGTAGTAGATAATGGCGCTACGACGGATGCTCAATACCCTGATATACAAGCTGGGGATTACTTTATTGCTGCGCCAGTTACAAGTCAGTGTGGCGTTGAAAATGGTGATATTGTCATATCACTTGAAAACAACAACACCTTTGCGGGAGCCGATTTTTCAGTCGGAGAAGGTTGGTTAATCATTGGCTACGGCAGTGAAGCGACAGGCCTTTCTGCGTTTAAGCAAGCCTTGACACTTTTATCAAATACCGTTTCGACGCAGGGTACAAGCATCACAAGTCTAAACTCTGCGGTTGCTTCAAACGACACGGATATTTCCACTTTAAATGCAAAGTTTCCATTGAACGAAACAAGCCTTGGAACAGCTTTAAAAGGGAGGCTTGCCTTATCAGGAACCGCTGTTGATTGGAGTACGGGAGCTATATTCTACAAAACACTTACCGCTAATACAACTTTTACATTTTCGGGCTTGGATAACGCCTTGAATAAGGTTATAACCTTGTTAATTAGTGGGAATTACACTCTTGCATTGCCAACGAATGTTAATATTATATCGGGCGAATATGACGGCACCGTTGACAATTACATTCAAATCCATTGTGTGTATGTCGATACCGAAACCCCTGCAAACAATATTTATTGGGCAACAATAAATCAGGAGAAAACATGATTTTAGGTAAGATTCAACCCGTAAATATCACACCACCACAAGTTGACCTACTCGATAGTTTAATTTCGGTTTATGAATTAAATGAATCAAGTGGCTCAATCGCTTACGATAGCCATGGGAGCAATGATATGGCCGTTACTGGAGCATTAATGAATCAATCCGGTAAATTGGGTACAAGTTATTCTTTCGATACTTTAAACTTAGGCGATAAATGTTCAGTAAACGACCCCTTTTCCATATCCGATGATTTAACAATAGCCTGTTGGGTTAACATGGCATCCCTTACAAAGACCAAAAATAACAGGCATTGTTTTTTTGGAAAAGGTTCAGAATGGGCAAATGGATATTTGAATCAAGTTGAGTATTTTTTATCATTTTACTCAGAAGGGGGTAAGTTTCGATTTACAGTTGGGAACGAATATAGTCTTTCGGCTGTTTATTCAAGGGCAAATATATGGAGTGCAAATACTTGGTATCATGTTATCGGAATTTACAATAAAGCGAGTGATTGGATTTATCTCTATGTTGACAACTACTTAGAGGCAGACGCCCCCCATGGCGCGAATAATGGTTGGGGAATACCTAATCTAAGCTACCCATTACAAATCGGTGCTTCGTCTGTCATAACCAATGAAGGCAAGTACTACATGGACGGCAAAATTGATCAGTGCGCCATTTGGTCGCGGTGTTTAAATTCTGCTGAACGTGCCGCTTTATATAATTCAGGAAATGGATTGTCATACTCAAATTGGTAGTAACTATGCATGTACGGATAGAAAATGAACAAATAAAAATTTATCCTTCTTTGCCAAACAGGTACAGAAGTGAATCACTGAATGTTGCAGGAGGCTTTGCTTTATTGCCTGAATCAGTTCATAAGGCCGAGGGTTTTTATCCACTTGTTACTCCGGCATTCAATGAGGCATCTCAAAAGCTGGGTGATTTGTATTTTGATGCGACAAATGAAATTTTCACACAGGAGGTTATTGGATTGAGCGAATACGAAATAGCAATCCAGGATTGGGGAGATGAGAATTACAGTATTAAGATAACGGCTTCGTCAGACTTGATCGACATGTATCCATCTGTTGCGATTTGGATGCAGTTGAATGGGTTGCCTGTTATTATGAGTGATGATTCAACGCAGGTCTATCTTTTTATGAACGAGATCAAACCTCAGCATCAGGAGTTGTTTGATTTGCTTTTAGCGAGCGGAGATATTATAATTGAGAATCGTCCACTGGCATGATCATTCTTGTTTTAACACCATACAAGGAGTTTTAAGGGTAATAAAAAGACGTAGGAAAGAAAACAGGAGTAATTGATTTGCAATGGGAAAGGTAGGCTTAGGATGATAGATGATAAATTTTCCTCCTTCATCGGTGGGCTTTTTTTTGTACTCACCTTCACCAACTTCGACAAGGTGTTGGAAGTGTTTGTCTTTGGCCTGATAGGGGGCATATCCGGGCTCTTGGGCAAAAGGATTGTTGAGCATGTATGGAAAAGAGGGAAACTTTGGCTTCAGGAAGCAAAACTACTGGACAGGCGCAGCATGGAATACCAGAGATTCTGGAAGAATACGGTGATCATGGCACTTTTATGGCTATCGATCAGCGCAGTGATAGTTTTATTGGTTTTATTAATTAAAAAGGAGATTGTATGAGAAAGAGAGGAAGTTGGATTTTGCTGCTGTTTTTAACAGCCTTGTTGACCTTTGTAGTTCTGGCAGGCACGAAGGTATTTGCGCAGGAGTTGCCGGAGATATACAATTCAGGGAGTATCAACGGAATTATTTTCCCTTCACTTGATGATAGTGGAGAGGTCTTGTGCAATGACTTTATGGATGATGGTGACCTTGTGGTGGCCTATGTCGATGAAGGATACCTTATCGGCAAAGGTATATGGCGGGAGTATTTCTACAAAGGAACTATTGGCAGGCGCAGCTATGCCGACACTTTAGAAGGTTTGTCCATGGTTGCCTATAATCATGAGGGAGCAGAGCAGCAGTCGGAAAAGAGATCAGGGGCTTACCATCGGGAGCATATCTTTTTAGCCGTGTACAAGAATGGTGCATTTTACAGGTTCAGACACCAGGAAATCCTGGCAGCGCCATTGAATATTTTGTATGTCCGGGATTTCAGCCTGAGTGATCAAGTGGTGGAAATAAAACAGATACCCTACCTTTCATGGCTCAACAGCCAATGCCCGATGTTGGAGATAAGGCAGATCGATGCCGGAACAGTGTCAGCAGGTGATGAAGTCCTCATCGGGGCTTTCAAGCCTGAATACCAAAAGGGCTATGAGTATATTCTTTCGGAAGGTTCGGGAACAGTGTTCAGGGATGGCTACTACACATGGCGTTACATGGTGGGCAAAGAAGATGGAGAAAGGGGCTATGTCAGCCTCCTTGTCAAAGCCATACCTTACGAAGGCTGCAATGAAGATCAGGTGTTGTTCCCTTGCAAAATACTAATGCAGCATCAAGGTGATCAGGCGGCCTACCCCAACTTGACCAAACGAGAATGGCAGACCCTTATGAAGTACTACATGGAGATTATCAGGGAGGGAAACACGGTGAAGGCCTGCTATGCAAAGAAAAAGCCACACTGGCCTGACAAACCCTTGCCGGCGATAAAGATGGAGTTTTTATGCGGCACAAGGTTCAAGCCTCCCAGGCAAAAGGATGAACGAATAGTCCAAAAGCCATACCCTTGCGAGACGTTTACCATTCCCGAAGGTTTTGACCGGGGTTACATCAAAGTAACTTCGTTGTTTCATGGTTACACTTGGTCATTTAAGTTTTAGGCATGGGTGATTTCAATAAGGCGATAAAGGTGATCCTCCGCAATGAGGGATCTTATGTTTTTGATGCAGACGATCCCGGAGGAGAAACCAATTATGGTATATCGAAAAGAGCTTACCCAAAGCTTGACATCAAAGCGCTTACCATAGCGCAGGCCACGGAGATATACAGACAGGACTATTGGGAAAAAGTCAAGGGTGATGATATCGAAAACAGCCAGCTTGCCCTTCACGTGTTTGACATGGCAGTTAATGCCGGGGTGCAGACAGCAACTGAATTATTGCAGAAAGCATCGGGAACAATCGTTGACGGCAGGCTTGGCCCTATCACCCTTAAAGCAGTGAATGGTTATCCGAGAAAGGTGGAACTGGTATGGAAGTACAAATACCAACGAGCCTGTTACTATGCCCGGCTGGCAGCGAACAATACAAAGTTGGCCAGGTATTTAAATGGTTGGATCAAAAGGGTCGAAAATTCAAATATTTATCCGCTATGATAGGTGATGTATTAAGTATTGCAAATACGGTTATCGACAAGGTCGGTGATCTGTTTCCAAGCAAAGAGCAGAAAGATTTGGCCAAGGCGAAACTTGTTGAGCTGCAGCAGAAAGGAGAACTTGCCGATATCGAGATGTCGGTGGAGATACTTTTGGCAGAGGCTAAGAGCAATGACAAGTTTACAAGCAGGGCAAGGCCAAGCTTCATGTATGTCTTTTACCTGATCATACTGTTTGCTATCCCCATTGGCATCCTCAATGCGGTGAGTCCTGAAACCGGACTATCGATCAGTGAAGGGATGAAGGCCTGGTGGTCAGCTTTGCCCACGGAGTTGTGGTGGACTTTCGGGGTAGGTTTTACAGGCTATGTGACCTCGAGATCCATTGACAAGGCGGGGCTGCTAAATAAGAAAAAACTAACGGGCAGGTAAGCCCGGTGTTGACTTTTGTTGTGCATATAGGGAGTGGTCAAACGGCCCTCCCTTTTTTTATTTGAAAGAGCATGGAGGTGAGATGGAGAGTGGAATGGCTGGTAATTGGTAACTGGTAATTGGTGACTGCCTGCTGCCTACTGCTTCCTTCACGTCAAACCATGTGCCAACAAAAACAGGGGAAATCCCGAGACAATCCATGTGCCACACTTTCTGTGATGCGGTAATGAGTTAACTTTCAACGATTAATGTTTTCTCTGGGGCATGGATATCAATATACCATTGAACGTGAAACGTAGATGGAGGACGTGGAAAAAGGCTTATACGAATATTGGAAAAAA
>JGI10211J34971_10005056_pt1 | contig 10360 bp, 12 predicted proteins | sample Etolagsediment_FD_34971 | JGI IMG/M metagenome (IMG submission 34971)
CTTGATGATATGTAAAACGTATTGAATTAGTGGAGAGGACACAGAATGCCTCCTTACACACATTGTTTTTTAGAGAACCAGATGTAGGTGCAATAGTTGTTGCGGTAAAGCTGACAGCTAAAGTTGTTCCTACAGTTATAGTTTCAAACTTGTGGGCAGTACGATCTGTTATTATAGATATCCCACTCATTAACCTCACATCCTTTATTTAATCATTTAATGACAACTCAGTCAGATAAAACAGGTAGCTCTTGCTCCAATACTAAATTGTGGCAGGAAGCTGAGGAAAGCTTCTTTTTGGGAGCAACCCTAGCCACATATTATTTAGTATATTTCAACTAGCATCGTCAAGGATTATGGTATAGTACACATCGTGGCAGAATTTGCCGTTGTGAAGACCCACAGCTCACTTTTTCCCAACGCCAAGCTACCAGGCATAACTGTAGCTGCACAATCAAGCGTTTTAGCCAATGCAGTAGCCTCTGCATTTATAGTTGCCGCAGTGCTGGCATCCGTTGAGAAAATAATCTTTTTTGCCCCTATCTGAATATATGAAGTACCTGCTACATACGTACTACCTGTTACAGCAGGTGCAGTTAATGACGTTTTTGCCTCCAATGTAGTTGCTGATATGCTATTGATACTAGCAATTGCACTGAACCCTGAAATTCGTTGTGTGCCATCAAATGACCTCAAATGTGATTTGTATGTTGAATTACCCAATTAAATCAACCCCTTTTCTTTGTTTGAGTACATCTGAAACTGGGATATTTCAGATGATATTATACCGAATAGTATAAATCTCGTTAAGTTTTAACATATTCAGAATATAATTGTTGAACACTTATATCTGAGCTTCCATTCTTTTTGGTAATGACTATAACCACAACTACCCAAGCTATTTCTTTTTACACAACACCCATCGCTTCGGGGGACCTTTATATGATTCTTTAAGAATATAATTATGATCACGTTGCAAAGATTCTGCGGTTTCAGCTCGAAATGTGGTTACCTCTTCTTGATCTTTTATTTCGGCAGCTTCTTTTTCACCCATTTTATCCCGATTAGCTGCATCCATAATAGGATTTATAGGCTTTCCATCCTTATATTTACGGGTGACAGCCCTGAGTTCCTTCTCTGTAATATCAAATTCTTTAAGGAAGTCTGATAAAGGTCTAGACGTGTCCCGCTCCTGCTCGCCCCAAATCCTTTTACTCATTTCTTTAGGAGTTATTTCAGTGTTTCCAGTAGGTTCTATATCACGCTGTACATTAATATCATACTTTTCATACTGATCCATAGTTTTTAAGCCATGCGTTTTTACATGCGTTAATGTTATTTGCTTAAACTCCTTACCACAAATCTTACATATCTCCATAATTAACCTCTACTTTAAATCTTTTAGTTGCTGCCCAATTGGTCGCATGGTGTCAACATATAATACGTTAGAATAATAGTCTTTCTCCCTACCATAAGCCTTATTTATATCGTCCCTGTACGCCTTATCTGCCTTAAGACTCTTGGCAAACGTACCCCCAATAGTATTCCCAGGCTTCCAAGTATCTAAAGCTTCCATATCTTCTGTAGTAGTGGGAAACTCAAAATCCCCAGACTTTGTTTTGTTAGATAACGTATCCATATGTTAACCCACCTTTTTTATATAGGTGGAGGAAAAAGGCTGTTTGCCCTCCACTTTTTAGTCAGGAGATGCGCAGTACTCACCCCCAGCTTTTTTTAAATTATCTCGCCAATATAGCATCTGTAAATTATTAGGTGCTGCAATTATCTCTGGTTCAATTCCATTCTTAAATCCTGCTATTACAGGATAAATATGATCCAAATGATAGTCCCTGAATCCTCGTGGAAGCTTGTCAGGATTTATCTGGTCATAATACTCACAAAAATTCTGGTTGGTTAGATGTCGTACCTTAGCCTTATACTCAACATATTTATCTAACTCTCTTTCTGTCCAAGGAACTCCACCAGTTCTAGCAAGAGATATCTTTTCTCTATGTTTCTTAGAAAACTTTTTACCTAAATTACTCTTATTCTTTGGTCTTGCTTGTGCTTCCTTCTTCTTCTCTGATATTAAGAGCGCTTCTGGAAATTCATCAAGGTATTCTTCTTTAGTAATATTATGCCTTGTTTTAAGATGTCTACTGTCTATGTATAACCCTCGCTTACCACAAATCTTACAAGTTACATAATCTATTCCTTCTAAACCTTTATACTTTTTTAAAGATTTTGCTACTTCATGCTTTCTTTTATATTTTGCTGTACGTTCTTTTGCAGATACTCTACCATTAGGATATCTTATTTTTTTCTTACATTCTTCACAAACTTGCTTTTCTATAGAATTAGTTCTTAAAAGAGTATCCAATCTTACACTTATTATCTCTTTACAAACATCACAGATAAACTCTACCCTTATTAAAGATCTGAATCCTGGAGAACCCAATAGACTTATATCCACAGATTCTCCAGAAACCTTTGTTGCATTTAGTATCATAACTTTACCTCCTGTTTAGGAAAAGAGGGGGGCTGAAGAAACAGGCTCCAGCCCTTTTTATGCCGTCGCCCCTCTAAGTTATTTGTTATAAGCTACCTACTTAATTATACTTACTAAGCAGCAGCTTGGTTGTTAGCAAACCAATCATACTATTGTTATCATAAAGTCATTTAAACTTTATTTCTATATGTTACCATATAGTTCAGACTATATCTTCATCTCTATGCAGCAATAGAGAGCTGGGCACTCGTGTTTTCATTACTTTCTTCAGCTTTACCTGTTAAGAATCGGAAATTAGTCGTTGAACCTTCAAGGATATTTCTATCCAAGCTTGGCTGCTGATTATCCATATCATGGACTTCCCAGCAATTCACCCAGTTGTTTTCTACACTTTGCAATGTAGGGAGACATTGGCTTTTCAATCTCCAATTTGTAGGAGTCCCGCCATACCTGCATATAATTCTGGCATAATAAGTTAAATTCTCCTCATCCTGCCAAAAGTCTAGATTTACATCCTCCCGGTTTGTAGCCATAAGCCCCATTTTCCTTTTACCGAGGAACCAAGCATTGGTATCATCAATATAGGACCATTCCTGTGGCTCAACAATACTGGACAGAACATTAACATCATTGTCCTGACTTCCAGGAATAGCAGATGTATTCAGGATAACCTGTGCTGTAAACTTAAGAGCAGGGTTAAACAGGAGTACATCAGGTACAAGCGTAAACACATTACCACGCTCGTCCCTGTTATTAGTTGACGTGTATGTCAAATAGGTTGACTCAAGATTAGTATGAGTCAGACTTCTTGACGCCTCTATATTTGAATATGTATTCCCAACTCTATCAGGATGTACCGTATCAAAGAAAGGTAGACCATCATAAATAAAGTCACCAGAAGGGTCTGATATAACACCAGTAATACTGTTGTTAAAAATATCATCCCCTGCGGTTAGAGTACCTTTATTAAAAATGTTAGAATAAAAAGTTTCTTTAGTTCTAACCACGGCTTCACCCCAAGTTGAAACTGTAGCCTGCAACAGGTTGCCTTTCTTAGAATCCTGAACAGACTCATAAGAAAACGGAACCTTCCTTGCAAACGTTCGATTCTTACAAATTATGGTATAGCTTTCCATAGGCTCTTCAGCCTGTATTGTCTCACCTTCAGGCTTCTCCAAAAGTATACCCAAGCCTATCGCACTGGTAAATTGGGTATACGCCGAATCTGAATCTACAATCTCAAACAAGCTTTCCCATACTGACTCTTCTTGAGGATACCTCTCCCAAAAATACGAATATAAATCATCTTTCATTGCTTCAGTAAACGCGCTTCGTTTTACTGCCATTTCATGTCACCCCCTCTATCCCTGCATCTTATTTGTCATAATTTTTACAAAGACAGTAGAATTTTCTTTATTAATATCAATAACCTTAAGCGGAGTTGCCGCACACTTACCCCCACCTCTGGCTTTCTGTACTTGATCATAAGCGGTTTGTCCTGTAGTTGTAGCTTCAAGATTTATACCAACACCGCTAAGCACCAATGAAGCGTTCAAACTAGCTCCTACAGAGTTATCCCAAGGCATCTCATATACAACATCTCGTTCTGTAATTACAAATACAGAATCTGCTTCTGCTGTAGCCGAACTTTTCCAGGCATTATAACCAGAAGCCTGCTTAGGAACTTCAGCCCAACCAGCAACTCTTGCAGTGGCACTACCACAAAGAGTAACATTTCCAGCAGAAAAGTACACAAAGTGCCCACCTCTATTATGGAAATACTGACTGGCAGCAACAGGGTATTCTTTACCCAGCCCCCGACCTTCACGAATTCCAAATTTTATTTCGTCATTAGCCATCTTATTTTTCACTTCCTTATAATCTATTTTAAAGGGTATATCCATACCCTATTAATTGGGTTTATACAAACTCCATTGTATTAAATTAACATTTTAATTGTTCGTTTTCTTTCTACGAGCCATAGCCTTATCACGAGCTTCAAGCGTTTTTATGTAACGCTCTGGAGACATAGAATTATCACTTGCTTTTTCAATAATATCAGGATCTTTAGGGTTATACTTACTAGTTGTAGTAGAACTGGTTGTAGTTGAAGTGGCTTTATCAGAATTAAATGATGCTGTATTTGCATCGCTTCTTACAAGGTTTTCGTTCTCTTCTAACTTCAAGAATTCTGATACATACTCATCAACTGTAAGTTCATCTAAAACTTTTCCCTTAGCATCCCGTTTTATATATGAATACTTGTCCAGACCATCATCATATGTGAAATCGTCTCTAACAAGTTTTACAATCTGTTTTGGGCTCCACGCTTTATTCTTACCTGCTGCTTCCATAATATCAACATCAAGCGTGCTTTTTCTAAGCTTTGCAATCCTATCACGAGCTTTTTCCAGCTCAGTTTTTGTTTGTTCTTTCTCAGTATTAAAGGAAGCCTTTAAGTCGTCCATCATCTGCTGGATTTCATTAACTTTTTTATCCTTCTCAAGTTTAATTCGCTCTACTTCATCTAACTTATCAAGCTTTTCCTTTTCTTTCTTTTTATCTATCGTATTTTTAAATTCCTTTAGTTCTTCCAGTTCAGTTCTAAGATCATCTAATTGTTTCTTATCTGTCATACCAACCATTGAATCTTCAAGCTCTTTTATCTTACCTGCAAGAGTCTGCTTGTCAGACTTTAACGCATCCCGCTTTGCAATCGCTTTCTTCAATTCACTAGAAAATTTCTTTGCTTCTGCACGCCAATATTCTACATCCTTACTATCATCCTGCTCGTTTTCTTTATCAGCAATTAACTTTTTTAACTCGTCCTGTGTTACACCTTCCTGTACGTCTATACCCAATTCTTTTGCTCTAGCTTCTAAATCCATAGTTTTGTCCTCCATCATTCCAGATAGATTTTTAACGAAATCCATCGCAGTTTTTATTTTTTCTTTCTTTTAGCAACCTTCTTCTTAATAGGCTTTCCAATTTTAAGTGCTGCTTTTACCTCTTTCTGTTTTTCCACAGCCATTTTCTTTGCAGCACGCTTAGCAGCAGAAATTCTTGATTTATCCATTCTAATTGCTTCAGCTTGTATTAAACAATATGCATCCTCTTGTGCCCTCCATTCTTTATCCTACTTAGTACTGCTAACTCCTGCCATATATTTCCCCCTTTCAAAGTAGCCAGCTAATTATCCTATTATTTAACTCTGCGTTCTATGACTACTTTCCTCTCTATCCTTAACATCTTTTGTTTTAAAACTATCTGATAAATTTGAAGCAGGATTTCCATCCCCTTCTTTTTCAGCCTGTATTCTAAAATTACTCGGTGTGGGTTTTACAATACCATCACCAGCATCTATTTCCTGCTCAATAGTTTCCTTAGTATTTTCAGATACAAGCGGTGTAGTTTTTCTTGCAACTTCCTTAATAATTGTTTTATTTAAAGTCGTGCTGAAGTTTCGCTCTAATATTTTCAAAATGCCATCTATTTCCTCGTTAAGTGCCACAGTGTTAAAACTTGTAGGGTACTTAACATTATCATACTCGTCAGATATACCTAATTGCTTATATGCTAATCTTGATATTGCATTCTCACACTTCTGGTATGTAAGAGCTTTTTCCGCTAAGGATGAATCCACACCCATAAAACTCTGCTGTGATTGTCTACCACTTCGAGAAGTATATAAGTCTGATGTGCCTCCCTGAAGTCCTGCTAACCTGAATATCTCTTTTACATGATCTGCTACAATTTTCCAAATGGTTGTAATAGTTGATGTTTCGGGAGATATAAAACTGGGAGGATGCTTACTTTCAGGGTTGAATGTGAATATGGATGATGTGCCTATCCTATCAAGTGGGTCTCTACCACGTTGCTCATCCTCATCCATTGCTGAATCGTCCGGTGTAATAAGCTGAGAGAACGTATTTCGCTCCATTTGCTCATCTATTAAACTACACCAGTTCATTATAATCCTGTTTATACCAGCAATATCAGTTAACATAGACACACCAATCTTGTCTATCTCACTTTCTTTTCTGTACATAGTATAAATAGGTATAAATCCTAAGCTATTCTTGCCTTTACTTTCAGTACCATCAGCAAACGTTATTGGCTTACCTTTTTCATTCTCAATCCACCATTCGTCAGTCGTGATTATCTTATAATGAGTTTCTTCAATACGATCCTTAGTGGGATCATCATCATTATAATATAGGTACTCATATAATACCCACCTGAATTCACCCTTACTATTAACACTCCAATCCTTTAACTTAGTCGGAGGAATTGCAACTGCAAATGGCGATATACCAGAAGCTTTAGCATCAGCTACAGACGGCTGCTTCTTATTCGATTTTGAAATATCTACAAGTATATGTACTGCACCATAAGTGTCTGAAAGCTTACCACATTTTTTAATGAACTCAGATATTGACGTGCCTTTGCCATCACAGTTATTCCTGAACTGCTCCAGCCTTAAATCTGGAGGTCTGCGTATGTTCTCACGAAATATATATGAGTTGTATATGTCTGATAAACAATCACAATAGTTCAGATAATATAATCTTTCTAACCTCTGCTGATAATCATCAGCATCCTCTAAACGATGAGAAAATAAATTCTCTTCATTAGCAAATGCACTCCCACCCCTAACAGCATTTGAATAGAACAGCCAATCATTTATATTATCTGAATAAGCAGGATGTTCCCGCTCACTTAATATTTTAGCCATATACACCGTTCCTTAAAATTTAAATGTGTTTTCGCCTGTTTTGCTTTGTGCGAAGCTTAAATGTGCGCCTGGTAATTAAATCAAGACACATGGATAAACTATCAACAGCATCGTCATGAGCGTCACTACTATCCCCTATAAATGTAGTAAGTTGCTCCAAAGATTTAGAGTACCCTATCTTATTATTAGCAGCATATTTATCAAATATAACAGTACCATCTAAAATAATAGGGATGTGCTTCTCAAGCCGCATTTTCTTATCCTTAGTTACAATAACGTCTTTGATTGGTACATTTAAGCCACTCTTCCGAGAAAGCCTCCTCAAGTTGTCAGCAACTACTAACTGAAATGCGTTCGTCTCAACTGCGAATAATTTGTACCTATATATTGTATGAAAACGTAAGATAGACTTAATCTGATCCTCTACACTACGCCTTTTTAAATCTAACCCTATTACAAATATGTACCCGCTCTTTAGGTCTCTAACAATAGTCGTTATAGACGAATAATCACCCTTATTGCTCTTCTTGCCAAGCGAGGGATCTAACGCCCCATACCGAGGGTTATTCCTATTCTGTAAAATCTTCTTGATCCAGCCTTCACTGAAGTTTTCAAATCTTAGCTTCTCATAAGGTATTAATATCTTTGATGGATCTATGGGATCATTCATCTTTTCCGATAGGAAAGCACTGTAATCGGAAATCTTGTCAACCATTAAATCATAGTAGGGATCACCCTCCGGCCATAATTCCTTAGCACCGTCAAGCATTTCAGCCTTGTGCTCCTCAAAAAACGCCCGTGCAGTCTCTATCCTATCCTTGTCAAACCTGTTCTTGTATAACTCTTCCCATTTATCCCATAATGGAGATTCTGAAAACTGTAAAACCGCCTTGAACTTCCTGGTCGTCCAATCCGGGTATTGATCAGGATCTAATATAGCAGGTAATAACGCATATTTATTTAATATAGTACCTACTATTAGTATGTCCGTGTATGTGCCCTTCTCACCATGCGCATGAAGAAAATCCTTGTTGAACCATTCGTACCGAATATGAGTTCGCTCAGCCTCTGAACGTACCATATCACTGTTCTCAAGATCGTCCCCAATTAATAGGTCTACACGGTGTATGCCAAACTTTCTGCCACGTATCTTAGACTTTGTACCAAGTGCAAGTAATTTTACGTCATTATTGGTTATTATCTCGTCTTGCTTCCAAATAGGTCCCTTGCCAGCCATGTGCGGAAAATCACGCTGTAATAACTCGTTGTTTATAATCTCACGCTTTATGTCCGATAGAAAATCCGTGGCCTGGTCAAGCGTGTCTGATACTATAATTATAAATTTCTTCTTGTTGTAAGCTACACACCATAACGGAAATATGTTCGATATTATCGTACTCTTCGCCGACGAACGTGGCGCCGGTACCGCATGCTTAAACCCCCGTGCATACTTCCTCCGAGAATTAAGATTGTCCGATAAAAACTTGTATAAATACCTGTGAAAACTAGAGCTGGGAACTTTTAAATAATGTGAGAAATACCGGATTGCAAATAAATACAGATCCTTCTCGCACATCGCAACAAGTACCCGTATAGCGTCAGGATCTAATGCCTCATCCTCCTTAACCCTATCCAAATTCCGGGCAGGCTCCTCATATACAGCCTCTAAATGACTGCCCAACCTGCGCCTCTTCTTAACTACCTCAAACTCGTTCCTATCCCAAAACTCCTTGTCTAACCCCTTAAAATACCCAGCCTTCTCCTCATACGTGCTGGAAGCTCGTAACCTGCGCTTCTCATTGAAAAACTCCGCCCTCTCTAATACCCGCTCCTTGTTGTCAAAATAATCCACTAGATAGTCTGGTAACTCACCATCTAAACCGTCCGCTACCTCAACACGATGCTCCTGAATGTCAGATATGCTATCATAACCCCTCTTCATACGCCTTCCGTAACTTGCTCTCATGTGAATCCTTGATAGCCTTAGCTAATACCTTGGCCTGATGCTTCATCCCACTCGGAATTACTACGTCAGGCTCATACTCCCGACTGAAATTAAATTGCTGAAACGTGGACTCACTCTTTATATTGTCTAACCCATACAACTTGGCCTTCCTCTCTATCATATCTAACCAAACACGTAAAAATCGCTCAGCATGTACAGGCTTGTGTACGCTNCCTANACCATGACACTTNNTNCATACCACGTCATCTATGTAACCACTACCACTACAATACCTGCACTCAATAGGCATGCTGTATAAATCATACTGCCTCTTCGCTTCCTCAGTAGCCGACTCAAGCTCTAAATATAACTCGGAACGCTTGCCAGCTAATACCTCAGGCGTTAAATCCGCACGACCTAATTCCTCTAAATAACGCTGACCACGCTTGATAACCATGATGTCTACACTTAACTTGTCAGCTATCTTGCTGTCCGATAATCCCTCATCGTTAAGTGCCGAAATCTCGTGTAATCGCTTTATACGCTCTATGTCAGATATGCGTGCCAAATAATACCACCTAATTCCCTTTACTATGTATGAAAATTTAACTAACTGCCCAATTATACACTAAATAATCCTGCTTTTACTACCGAAACTCCTGAGTAATAAACCGAATGTAACGACGACTACAAGGTACATGATANCNTATGTCTGTACATGTATAACCGTCTCTATACATACTGCGTATTATATCCTTTAATATCCCACTATTATTGAAATTTATGTAGTTGCCCCAATCCATGCCACTGCTTATATCAAAACTNCGACCGTCTGTTAATACCTCTCTGTTACCTACATAATCTAAACTAGCATATAACTCGGCTTCCTTACATAACTCCGTACATACATCACGCTTTTTACAATTCCTGCATAATCCTACCATGAAAACCTCCTACGTTAAGTATAACCTATAGTATAATACACAGTTATACTAATGTCAAGTAATAAATCAATCCAAATATAAAAAACTTCTGCAAAATTGTAATCCTAAAACCCTTATCCTAAAATCCTTTAACCCTTATCCTAAAACCCTCAAACCCTTTAACACTCAATCCTAAAACCCTTATATAAAAAACTTCTGCAAAATTATAAAAAATTTGGATTGATTTA
>JGI10211J34971_10005057_pt1 | contig 10360 bp, 4 predicted proteins | sample Etolagsediment_FD_34971 | JGI IMG/M metagenome (IMG submission 34971)
CGGCTTGACTGGTACCGGAACAAGGCCAGTCTCATGGCGTTCCTCGGCATGAACACGTTCACCAAAGACCTGCTGGAGTTCGGCGCCTGCCAGCACTGGGACTCGTCCGAGTACGGCGGCCACGAATGGGTCTACTACGACCCCGTGACAAAAGACCTGTGGGGCCAGATCGTCGAGTTGATGGGCGAGCGCGGCTTCACGGTTCTGCCCTACTACGAGTACAGCGGCAGCAAAGGCCAGAAGGGGTTGGGGCCGCAACGTCGCTGCAGGCCGCTTACGCGCAAAGACGCCTACACGCACATCAGTTGGGTCGAGTCAGCCAACGCCGACGTCACCGATCCGGACACGGTCGATGACTTCAGGAAGATGCTCGACCTCACTGTCCTCCGACACCGCAACAAGGCGCAGTTTGTCGGTGCCTGGATCAGGACGCGTTCCCAGTTGCCAATCAGCTTCAGCGACGCCACGCTCCAGCGCTACGCGGACGAGGAGAACCTCGGCGAAGCGATCAAGCGCGAGCAACTGATCGCGGACAAGGAGCTGTACGCCAGCTACGTCGCCTGGTGGCAACGGAAACGCCGCGACTTCTTCACGGTCATGCGCGACCACCTGCGCAGCAACGGCATCGACGATGCCACGCTGCTGTATACCGGATGCCCCGGCGAGCCAGGGGTCTCCTTCAATTCGTGGGAACCGCGCATGGTCACGGACAGCCCTGACGCGTGGGAACCCGTTCTGGCTCGACCCGAACACCTGACCGGCAAGAAGGAGGTAATTCAGGCCCTGACCGTGGATGATGTCGTGGCGCGGAACCTGTACCTCGACGCACTCGCCGCCCCGGGCCTCACGTGGGGCGGGTGGGAAGTCCACCACGCCCGTCCGGCGGACGATCCCGGCAACTACCAGCAGATGGACGGTGTCCTGCTGACGCACGCGATCAACCGCCTCTACACAGTCGCCTCTCCTCGGACGTTCGACGCCTACCGGACCAAAAGGGGACTCGCGGTCGTGCGACACTACACGCTCAACGAGAACATGATGTACGACAAAGACGATAAGGACATCCTCGGGTACTTCGTGGCCGATATCGAGCGTACCGGTCCCTACTGCATGATGGCTGAAGCCGTGGCCGTCGCCAACGGAGATCCCACCATGATCGGGTACCTGGTCGGTAGCAACTTCGGGCGTGGCTTCCCGCTCTACGTGCGCCGTTTCAACGCGAACTACCTCGCCCTGCCGGCGCTTCCGAGCCAGGTCATCGAGAGCGCGTGCGACACTCCCGGCGTCGTCGTTCGCGAAATCCGCACGGAGGACCACGGTGCCTGGTTTGCTGTGGTCAACACCTCCATGAAAGCCGTTGACGACGCCAAGGTTCGCCTGCCCGGTTTCACCGAGATCCGCGAGGCGGTCACCGACAAGCCCCTGACGGCAGCCAACGAGGCCTTCCCCGTCAGTCTCTACCCGTACGAACTCCGCACGTTGCACGCCAACAGGAATAGGAACTGACCAGTTGCACCGAGACAACGGGAGTGCCGGCCCTCAAAACTGTGTCAGGCGTGCTCCGGGCCGCAGGCTTGGCCACATGCGCGTACGGCGTGGGAGACTTTCTGGATACTGATGGCGTCGACGGGACACGCGTCCACGCAGGCGTTGCAGCGAATGCAGTCGGCCTGGTTGATATGAATGAGCCGTGTGTCCTCGGGCGTCTCGGCCGGTTCGTACCCGAGAATCTCGCCGGTCGCCCCGTGGCGCAGATTCCGTGCCCTGACAATGCACTCCGGGCGCGGCTTGGCTTTGATGCACCAATCGCAGTAGATGCACTTGTCCGGGTCAATCTCGTACTTGTAGTAACACCGGTAGCAGCGCTGGGCTTCGTCGACAGACAGTGGGCGATCATACCCCGTCTCGACCTCTGTGGTCATCGCCCGTGCGGAGTCCGCAATCGCGGGCATGGGCTGTAGGCCGACGTGATCCATCTCACGGATTCGGCCTGTAGCCTGATCATCCTCAATCACCGCGACATCCGCCAGCCTGGCTTTGCCCATCAACACGGTGTCCACCGCCCGGATACACGACTTGGCGTGGCCGATTGCATCGATCAGGGACTTGGCCCCGGTGGCGAAATCCCCGGCCACGAAGAGCTTCTCATGAGCCGTGCGGAATCCGCTGCCGCTTTCCAGCCAACCGTCCTCGCCAACCAGACCATCACGCAAGTCGACATCGATCCACGAGGACTCCGGGAACTGTCCGGTGGCGAGGAGCACGAGGTCCGCCGGAAGCTCGAACTCGCTGCCGGAGATGGGGACGGGGCGACGTCGGCCGCTGGCATCGGATTCGCCGAGCTCGGTTCGGATGAACCGCACGGCGCGCACGTGTCCGTTCTCACCGATATACGCGACGGGGGACGCCTGCTCCTCGAGCGGGATACCTTCGTGTCCGAGCTCTTCGATCTCGCCGGGTGTCACCAGCATCTCGTTGACGGACCGGCGGTACAGCACGCGTACATCCACCGGTGCATCGGTGAGAGGAATGTCCTGCCACCGCCCCTCCGTGGCTGCAAGCTTGGCGCCGAGACGTTTGGCCGTTCGAGCACAATCCATGGCAGTGAACCCGCCGCCGATGACGATCACGTTCGGCCCGATCTCCGCGTCGCCCGTGTCGTTGACCTCAAGAAGGAAATCCAGGCCGTGCCGGATGCCGTCGAGCTCCTTCCCGGGCAGGTCCAGCATATTGGGACGCAGCGTCCCGGCAGCCATCACAACGGCATCATTGTCAGTCAGCAGACGCGACAGGGGAGCATCTTCACCGACTGTCACACCGCACTCGATGCGGACGCCGAGCCGGCGGATCTGTTCGATCTCGCGGTTCACGACCTCGCGCGGAAGCCGGAACACGGGGATTCCCTGTATCATCATGCCCCCTGGCTCCGCGTGTTTCTCGTAGACAGTCACGGCGTGCCCCAGCAACGCCAGATTGCGCGCCGCCGTCAGGCCGGCGACGCCCGCCCCGATCACGGCGACTGTCTTGCCGGTGTCGCCAAAGAGGCGATCCAACACAACCGGCTCGACGCCTTCGCGCAGATCTGCGCCGGCGCGCTTCGAGTGACAGATAGCAACCGGATCGCCGAGTCCTTCCCAGCCGTGTCGGCACTCGGCTTCGCACGGACGGGCGCACACGCGACCGAGAACACCGGGAAAAACGTTGTCGCGCAGGTTGATTCTGTAGGCATCGTCGTAGCGCCCTTCGTACACGGCTGTCAGGTAAGCCGGAATGTCGGTTGACGCCGGGCATTCGTGCTGGCACGGGATGTTCTCAGCCAGCCAATGCATGTCCTTGGCCCCAGCGCTTTGACCCGCGAGCGTGGACAACGCGTTGTGATCGTATGGTGCAGGCACGCCAACGGGCCGGGAATCACTCAGTCCGCCGAGGGCCGGAGTGGCCGGATGCGGTCGGCCCACGGACTCCGCAAGCGCTTCGGCGACGGCAGGGGCGCCGATCCGGCGCACGTAGTTGCCGAACGTCTCGTCGGAGACCAGCCGGTCCCTCACGTATGTGCCCAGGATGGAACGCAGCGCCGGCACCACCTCGTCGAGTGAGACATCGGCAACCGGGTCGCCGATGGCGCCCGGACCGTCGAGGCGGCCTCCGACGGTGATGGTAAAGCCTTCTTCGCTGCCTGTATCCGTACGGCTGCGTCGGCCGCGCAGACCGATGTCCGCGATCCAGTGGTGACCGCAGGAGTTCGGACATCCGTTCATGTTGATGCGTAGTGGGCCAATCTCGCGCCAGAACACGTCGTCGTCCTGAAACGCTGCCGTGATGAGCCGGTAGGCCTCCGGTGTGTCGGAGACGGCCAGGTTGCACAAGGTGGTGCCCACACAGGCCACCACGTCCGGGAGTTGCTCGAACCCCTCGGTGCGGAATCCGCACGCATGCAGCTCCGCGAGCAGTTCGTCGACGCGCGCATCCGGCACGGAGGGGAACTGCACATTCTGGCGTTGCGTGAATACCACAGTCCCATCACCGAATCGGTCCGCAAGGTCCGCGAGCTTGGCTGCGTCGGCGGCGCTGAGCTCGGAACGAGGGACCAGCACTCGAACGGTGCGACGTCCTTCGCCGCACTCCGGAACGACGGCGCAGCACGCGAACGGGTCGGGCCGGATCTCGGGGGCCGACGATTCCGGGAACGACAGGTCGCCGAGCCGGCGGATGTTGCGTTCTTTCATCAAGTCGATCAGCAGACGCCCGAACGCCTGTGCCCCTATCTGGTCCACGATGATTTTGAGCCGGGCAAAACGGCGTTTTCGCCGGTTCCCGTACCGGTTGTGTGCCTCGACGGCTGCGCGCGTCACATGCAGAACGAGGTCCTCCGGCACCCAGTCGAAGATCACCTTGCCCAGATGCGGCAGCGACCCGAGTCCCCCACCGGCATGGAACCGCCAACCTGTCTCGGTCGTGCCATCAGCCCGAGTCCGCGTAACCGGATGCCAGCCTTGACAGTTCATCAGCGCGTAACCGCACGCCGCACCGCACCCGGCCACTGCAATCTTGTGTTTGCGGGGCAGGTTGCGCTTCTCACGCAGAAGCTCGGGGTCATCAGCGATGCGTTGCAGCATCCGCGCGGAATTGCCGATCTCATGCGGGCATGTGCCTTGGGACGGACAGCCAACCACATTTCGGCACACGTCGCCACATGCGTTGGTCGTAAGCACGCCCACGTCCGCCATGCCCTCGATGATCCTGTAAATGTCCTGCGGCTTCACCCAGTGGAACTGCAGACACTGGCGAGTGGTGATGCAGAGCTGGCCACGGGCATGGGTGTCGGCCAACTCGCCGGCCCGTCGGAACTGCGCAGCGGTCAAGCGTCCACCCGGGATGCGCAGCCGAATCATGAAATGCCCCTTCTGGAGCTGGTGATACACACCTGACCACTTGAACATGCCAATCTCGTTCGACGTCCACTCCTCGAACGGACGCTTGGCCATCTCACGGAAGTCGATGTCCGGATGGATCTCGACCTTGTCCTTCTCAACTTGTGTCAGTTCGACCAACGCGGGCATTGCGGCCTCTCCAGATTGCGGCTTCGTGGTACCAATATAGTTAAATTATAAGTCAACTCAACAAACAGCCACCCCAAAAAGCCGGGGAGTGCGGCTCTCATGGCCCGAAGGGCCTGCGTATCGTAGCCCACAGCAACGCCCCGGGCCAGGATGAAATGTACATTTGACGCATTGTCGGACTTTCAGATGTCGGGGCTCCTGACACTCAGATGCCGATCACGCCCTTGAAACGACGCATCAACGGGATCACACTACCGAGTCCGGCCTGCCCACCAAACAGAAGGCATCATGACGTGACACGTCTCCAATCTCGTTCGGCCCCGATCGCGACCATCGCCATGACAACCATGCTGATCGCCAAACCTACCCCACGCGTCGTCGAGACCGTCTTTCCGACAGATGACGTCGTCATCGCATCCGTGGAAATGCGGGCTCAAGAGGACGCTTCCGCCGACTCGGCGCCGGCCATCCAGGAAGCGATCGACGCCGCAGCCGATGCGGGCGGAGGCGTCGTCTTCCTTCACGCCGGGCTGTACCCCCTGGCAACGTCGATCACGGTGCGGGAGGGGGTAATACTCCGCGGGGACCGTCCCGCGGGGATGCCCCCGGGGAAGGTGCAGGGAACGGTCCTCGCGGTCACCGCGGGCCGAGGGCTCGCCGACGGCACGCCTGCGATTACGGTCGAGCGCGGCACGGGCGTCTGCGACCTGTCGATCTGGTACCCGGAGCAGACCCCCGAAACTCCGGTGCCCTATCCGTGGACAATCATGTTCTCCGAGACGTGTCCCGGCGACAACATGACGGTGCGCAACGTCGCTCTGGTCAACCCCTGGCAAGGCATCAAGGTGGGCCCCGGAAGCAACGAGCTCCACACGATCCGCAACGTCGTGGGCACCCCGCTTCGCACCGGCCTGTGGTTCGACTCGACGACAGACATCGGGCGCGTGACACACGTGCACTTCGGAGCACCGTTCTGGGAGCAGTCGAACCTGCCGGGCGCGCCAACCGCGAAGCAGGCCAAAGAGGCGCTCCGCGGCGCGCTCGCCCGTGATGCGGTGGGCGTCGACATCGGGCGAAGCGACTGGGAGTACATCTACGACCTGCGCATCGACGGGTACGCAACGGGCCTGCGGTTCCGTAAGGGCAAGCGCGGCGTGACCAACGCCGTGATGGTCCACTGCGAACTCCGCAACTGCGGCACAGCGCTGCAGCTGGACGACCTGAACCCGACGGGCATTGCAGCAACCGCATGCGTCCTCGGGGCGACACAGCGGTGTGTTCATGCACCCACTTCGTTCCGCAACACGGTAGCACAGTTCAACTCGTGCGAATTCGCCGGCAACCCGGAGCACGCCATACTGCTGGAGGGGAATGGGCTGGTCACTGTTCAGGGATGCCGTTTCGGTGATTCCCGCAGCGCCGCGATCGAGTGTCGCGCAGGCCAACTCTCCGTGCTCGACAGCGACTTCGGCAAGTCGGGCGACGCCGTTGTGGTGGGCCCGGGTGCGCGACGCGTGCGCGCGCTGAGCAACCGATTTGCAGACACCCCACGCGTGGTGAATCGTGCGGAACTCGCGGACGTGTGGATTTCGCACGATCCCCTCCCCTTCCGTCGCCCCGATGTAACCCCGCACCGGGAAGCACCCGCCCGGCGTCCGCCTGCGGCCTTCATGGTAGACGTGACAACCTGCGGTGCGTCCGCGGACGCGCAGGACAACACGACTGCCTTCTCCGAGGCAATGAAGCGTGCGAAGTCCGCGGGTGGCGGAACGGTATACGTCCCCGCGGGCAACTACCGGTTCGCCGGCACGCTCACCGTGCCTGCCGACGTGGAGTTGCGTGGTGTCTTCGACGTGCCGCATCACACGCAATCCGCCGGTTCCGTCCTGATGCCGACCACCGGGCGAGGCGAACCGGGTGGGCCGCCCTTCGTTCGCCTCGAAGCAGGCTCGGGGCTACGCGGGCTCACATTCTGGTACCCCGATCAGGACCTACGCGATGTGGTGCCCTATCCGTGGACGATCCAGGCGCTCGGCCCGAACTGCTGGCTGCGCGACGTAACCCTCGGCAACTCCTACCAGGGCGTCGACTTCTGGACACACCCCAGCGCCGGACACGTCATCCGCTACCTGGCCGGCTGTGTGCTCAAACGCGGTCTGTGGATCAGCAAATCGGACGGTGATGGCTGGGTGGAGGATCTCCAGTTCAACCCGCATTACGGTCTCCGGATGCACCCGACGTTGCCCCGGCCGAAGGGCTTCGACTCGCGCCAGGCGGGGGGGGCCACCATCGACTACCAACGCCGTGAACTGGCGGGCATCGTGTTCGGCCGTTGTCAATCCGAACATGTCCGGGGGACGTTTCTCTACGCCGCGTATGACGGGATCGCGTTCCGGGACGACAACGGCGGAGCAAACGCCCGCGTTCTCATTCACGGCACGGACACCGGGAGTCGCGCGGCCGTGCTGGAGTGCGTTGGGGAGAGAGGCGTCGAGTTCCTGAACGCGCAGCTCGTGCCCCTGGGCAAGTACGTCGTCGCCGGCATCGTGTCCGAGCCCTCGTTTGCGGGCCGGGCATCGTTCTTCAACTCCCAGTTCTGGGCCGGTCCTCGTACCGCTCTGCTCCACGGCAAAGGCGAAATCCTGCTCCAGCAACTCACGACGCGCTCCGGCGACATCCGCATCGAAGGGGGTCAAGTTACCATTGAGAATGCGAACTTCGCAAACGCCCTGGATCCGCACATCTCGGTTGCGGGGTCCGCGGAGTCAACGCAGTTGACCGCGTGCCTGTATGCGGAAGGCGCACTCGACCTCGCGACCGGGCCGGGCGCCACGTGCGCGACGTTGGCCAACGCGGAGCCGTTGCCTTGGCGAGCTCCCACCGGTGCCGACTGGCAACGCGCCACGATTCCCCCTCAGCTCCTGTCCCTCGAGGCACCGGCGGGCATCATGCCGAACCGCATCGCACGCACGGGTGGCAGCATCAAGAACGTGACCGGGCACTCCTGCCGAGTCGTCGAACACGGAGAGGCAGCAAGCGGAACACACGTTCTGGAGCTGAAAGGGGAGCCGGGCGAAGGGCACGCCTACGTGTACTTCGACGTCCTTCGCGGACCTTTCCGCGTCTATCCTGACACTGTTCTGCGGTACCGCATCATGCCTCTGAATAAACCGGGGAGACACGCCGCGATCGATCTCGATTTCCAGACTGGCAAGCCTCTGCGCGACCGAGGGATGCAGACGACCACCGGCGAAGGCGTCCACCCCGGCACCGGCCGCGGCAAGGTGGGCGAGTGGACCGACGTGTCTGTCCCGATAGGTGCCAAGTGCGCCGGCCAGATCATTCGAAACGTGATGTGCGCCTACGATTCCCGCACCGGCGGGCCGTTCCACGTCTTGTTCGACGACATCCGTTTCGTGTCAGAGATGTCTGTCGGCAAGTCCTCGAAGTGAGCCGCAGCGACGACGAGAGGCATGCATCGCGCTCCGGAAGTGGGTGTCTGCACAGCCCACACCGGTCTTCCTGCCCGCGCTTTACGCGTCGACACAGTCCTGGACGACTGCCTGAAGAGAACTGAATACGACGTCTCTACCGCCGGCGGCGCGGCTCTCAGGGAATTGCTGCGAATAGGAACAGCTCACCGGACACTGCTCCCGTGTGCACCACCCGGCGTCATCCCGCTCATGGTCCGCGTCCTCGGCCGGCGCCACGTCTGTCGTCAGCCATTCCTCGGCAGTCGCGACAGAGGGAAACACACGCGCGGCAATCAGTCGTTCGGGGACAACTGCCAGACACACGTTGGCCAGCGATCGCCGGAACTCGTCCGGAATCACCACCCCCCATCGGGCACCCGGTCGCCGACGGGCCGCAGAACGAGCCAGTTCCCCCAGGCGCAGCAACTCCGCCATATCCGACGGCATGCAACCGGGGCAGAAGGTCACCAGGTCGTTGAAAGACGCGTCGTAAGCGGGGTCGCGGAGCAGGCGTTGCAGGTGTAGCGCGACGTCACCGTAGGTCAGAATGCCGGTCATGGTCGTCCAGATCAGTCGTCTGTCCAAGTCGATCTTGTAATCGATCATCATCCCTCCTTGGGTACCAAATGGGACCAAGCCCCGCAACCACACCACGCGCACAGAATACGCGCACTCCGACAGCCAGCCGCCACTCTAGCCCCGTGCATTGTGCTGTCAAGCACGCCGGACTCATGTCCGGGACGGTTTTGTTCTGAGACGTAATGCATGGTGATGAAGCACCTTGGGGCGAGCCGACGCCCCATGGCCAAATGTGACCCGGCGGGAGCTATCCCGGGAACGCCGAGCCCCAGCTCGGCTTCAGAAAGCTGCCGAGGTGGGCCTCGGCGCTCCCGGGACGGCAGCGGATCCGCTGAGAATGAAGTGGCCCGGACTCATGTCCGGGACTGCCCCTTGCTGAACGCTGTGACGGCCAGCAGTACCTGCGGCGGCCCCCGACGGAGCCCGCAAGCGCTCCGGGGCGGCGCGCTCTACAAACGCGAAGGAAGGCGCCTACGACGGGAAGAACCCCAAACTCGCGTTACAGTTGCGCGATCGCATCTGGAGACTGTGAAGGAAGGACGCTATGCTCTGCACCAACCAGGGCTGCACGCGACGGGCAACAGTGATCGCCCTGCTCGCGGGTGCGCTGACAGGAGCAATCTGCAGGAGTCAAGGGATGAACACGCCGGCCTTTCTTGTCGCGCTCTGGCGTGACAGGCTACCATTTGGTGAAACGTGCGTGTATCCTATGCGGTGATTTTTCGGTTAGAGAACCAAGGAGGTATACACCATGACTCAGTCAACGACAGCGTTGAACGCCATTGAACAGGGCAAGGGAATCGTGCGACTGGCCCCCAACTGGGTACCCCGGTCGTTCTGCATCCCCGGACGACGAATCAAGCTCCACCCGGACGACTACTACGCGCTGGGCGGCGAACGCGGCGGAATCGACGAGCGCTGGTTCTCTTCGACCACGCCCGCCGACAACGGCCCCCTGACGAGCCCAAACGAAGGACTCAGCTTCATCGTGTTCGAGGACGGCGGCGAGCAACGCAAAGTGCTGTTGCGTGATGCTGTCGCCGAGCTGAAAGGCGCCATGGTCGGTGACCGCATCTGGAACGAGTACGAGTGCTGGCCCATGTACTCGAAGTTCTTCGACAACCTCGGTCCCCTGCCCCACCACGTCCACCATCGCGACGAACACGCCGCCCTCACCGGCCAGATGGGTAAGCCGGAAGCCTACTACTTCCCGCCGCAGGTGAACAACCACGGGGGCCGGTTTCCTTA
>JGI10211J34971_10005058_pt1 | contig 10358 bp, 8 predicted proteins | sample Etolagsediment_FD_34971 | JGI IMG/M metagenome (IMG submission 34971)
AGTTTTTTCGGTTCAGGCTTGAGGCCCGATTATTTTTTCACCGAGCTTTTAGGCCAGGTATTGTACAATAATCCGGTAAATTTTATCCTCATCGTAGTTGCTTTGATTGCTTTATTCAGGAAAAAGTTTTCGATTAACCGGGAGCATAAGCGTATTTTGTTGGCTACATCGCTTCCGCTGGTATTGTTGTTTTTGTTTTTTGCTTTGTTCCGAAGAACACTTCCCCACTGGACTGCCCCCGGATATATCAGTTTGATTGTTATTGCGGCGGCTTACCTATCCGAAAAAGCCATGAAACCGCCGAAAGCTGTGTTGATTCCTAAAGTAATTCTTGGCGCTTCAGCACTGGTAATGGTTGCGATTACATTGGCAGTATTTCAAATAAAATTAAGTGTTATTCCTCCTACACCCACCGACGATTCAAGAACCCTGGGTGAGGATGATTTAACACTCGATATTTATGGTTGGAAGCAATTCGCCTATAAATTTTCTAAATTGGCCGATCAGGATTTTTATTCGAAGAACATGAGTGCAGACGCTCCTATAGTTTCGAATAAATGGTTTCCGGCTGCACACCTCGATTATTATGTGGCTAAACCCTATGGTTTTTATTTATTGGCTGTTGGTGGTTTGAACGATATTCATAAATATGCCTGGATAAACAGGGAGCGTCCACAAATAAGATTAGATGGCGATGCTTATTTTATTACAAGCAGCAGGAATTTTAAGAGCCCTGATTATTTGCTTGCTTATTTCAAATACATCGAAACCCCTGAAATTATCAGAATTTTCAAACAAGATAAGCATGTGGAGAATTTCTTTGTTTACCGCCTTCGCAATTGCTTTAAGCAACCTCCTGATGTGCTTGAAGAATTTGGAATCCCGCTGATACCGGAAGAATATACTTTTTCGGAGGAGGAATAATTGCCATAAAAGAACCTTTTGTTCAATGGACGGCTGACTATTCTATTCTCTAATTTCCATCCTCTAAGCTCTTATTTCAAAAAAGAAGGTACAAAGATCAAGATTCAGGCATCACAGGTTTGCTCCTTTACCTTTTTTTGGCAAAGAACTCCGTTAAGATTGCTGAACAATCATTTTCCATGATGCCTTTTACCAGTTTAGTTTTAGGATGAAGAATGCCGGGATGTGTTTTTGTAAATCCCCTTTTCTCATCAAAAGCACCAAATACAATTTTTGATATTTGAGTCCAGTAGGCTGCCCCTCCACACATAATGCAGGGTTCGAGGGTTACATACAAAGTGCAGTTTTCGAGATATTTGCTGCCAAGGTAATTGGATGCTGCGGTAAAGGCCTGCATTTCGGCGTGTGCCGTCACATCGGTAAGTTGCTCGGTAAGATTGTGCGCCCTTGCAATAATCTGGTGATTACATTCAATAACTGCACCCACTGGGACTTCGCCCCGGTCGTAGGCTTTTTGGGCTTCCTTTAGCGCCTCTTTCATGAAAAATGCATCTGTATATAAATCAAGCATAGCTTTTCAAATTATTAGTAGGTTAATCATCCATTTTTACTTTTGGACAAAGAAAGACAATACCTGCATTGTCTCTACTAAAATTATTTCAAATTACTAACTACCATTTAATTACTTCTCCCGTCTAAAATCCAACCTCTAATTTTTCCCCTCTAATCTACACTCCCCAACTTGCTCTGTCCAGGCTACGGTAATGGATTGCCTCTGACAGATGTTCATTTTTAATAATAAGATATTGGTTGAGATATTAAAGCAAGATAAAATAGAGTTTTTATTGGTTTGGATTGTAGTCACTGGCATACATTTCTTTATATTCTTCCTTTATTAAAATTTGAAATTTTATGGTAGCATTGTCCTTAACATCAGACATCCAAATTCTCCTAAGTCTGGGCTTTGTCTGTTTTAATAATTTATTGTTAACCAATACAGCTGATATTTGTTTAGGTACATATCCTAGAAAAAAGTGTTTAGTGCCTAAAAAACCCTTTGAGCAGCCAATCACTTTAATGGCATTTTTATCATATTTGTTTTTAGCCTCTCTTTTAAATTCTATCCAAACATTTTCTTTTTTTGTAAATGATGCAATATCGTATAGCCTGTAAGCTGTTCCTTGAACATTTGCATATGTTTCAATTAACATCCAGCCTGGTTCGACTTCATTGGGATCTTTTAAATATTGTTTGCTTTCTGCCATAATATTGTCTTTTTAATTATTAATTGTAATAATTTAGCTGATTATTATTAGCCCCAAACAAATGCCTATTACTATCGGCCCCCTCTAACTCTTTAGGGGAAGGGCTGGGGATGGGGTCATGACAATTTTGTATACAACTCAACCACCTAAATATTTGCTTTTATTTTATAAAATTGATTACACAAACCGAAACGTTCTTTGACACCTTCCTTTTCTGTGTTTTGTCAACTCAACATTAATGAAATACTACAAACCTACACTCCCCAACTTGCTCTGTCCAGGCTACGGTAATGGATTGCTTCTGCGAGATGTTCATTTTTTATTTCGGGGCTTTCATCAAGGTCGGCGATGGTGCGCGAAACTTTCAGGATACGATCGTAAGCGCGGGCCGATAGGCTGAGCTTTTCCATGGCATTCTTCAGTAAATTATGTCCGGCATCATCAACCTTGCAAATTTGCCTAAGTAGCTTACTTGACATTTGCGCATTGCAATGGATGCCTTTATTTTCGTTGTATCTATCTTCCTGCAAGAGTCGGGCTTTTTCAACACGCTTTCTAATACCTTCACTTTTTTCAGATGTTCTGGCTTCGGTGAGCTCTCTGAAAGGAACAGGCACAACTTCAACATGTATATCTATCCTGTCTAAAAGGGGGCCAGAAATTTTATTGAGGTATTTTTGTACGATGCCGGGGCCGCATACACAGTCCATCTCAGGATGATTATAATAGCCGCACGGGCATGGGTTCATGGCAGCGATGAGCATGAAGCTTGCCGGATAATCCACCGAAAATCTTGCCCTTGAAATGGTAACAACCCGATCTTCGATGGGCTGGCGCATTACCTCGAGCACAGTCCTTTTGAATTCGGGAAGTTCATCAAGAAACAAAACACCATTGTGCGCCAATGAGATTTCGCCAGGTTGAGGATTTTGACCCCCACCAACCAGGGCCACATCGCTTATGGTGTGGTGGGGCGAACGGAAAGGCCTGATGGATATCAACGAAGTTTCGCGCTGCATTCTACCAGCAACCGAATGTATTTTGGTGGTTTCGAGGGCTTCATGCAAATTGAGTGGAGGTAAAATTGACGGCAGCCTTTTGGCCAGCATTGTTTTTCCTGAACCTGGAGGCCCGATAAGAATGACGTTGTGTCCACCAGCAGCAGCAATCTCCAAAGCTCTTTTAATATTTTCCTGGCCTTTTACATCGGCAAAATCAAACTCATATTCGTTAAGGCTCGAATAAAATTCGTCACGCGTATTGATAATGGTAGGCTCAAGGGTTTGTTCACCATTAAAAAAATCAATCACCTGCTTGATGTTTTCAACACCATAAACTTCCAGATCATTTACAATTGCAGCTTCACGGGCATTTTGTGCCGGAAGTATAAAACCCTTAAATCCTTTGTTGCGTGCTTCAATTGCGATGGGTAAAGCCCCTTTGATGGGTTGCAGTCCGCCATCCAGAGAAAGCTCTCCCATGATGATATACTGCTCAATATTTTCGGATTGGATCTGTTCTGATGCCGCCAGCACACCCAGAGCGATGGTAAGGTCATAGGCCGATCCCTCTTTTCGGATATCGGCAGGTGCCATATTGATGACAATTTTCTTGCCGGGAAGCCTGAATCCATTATAAGTGAGCGCTGATTCGATACGTTGCTGACTTTCTTTGACGGCACTGTCGGGAAGGCCGACAAGGAAAAAATTTACTCCTTTGCCTATGTTTACCTCTACTGTGATGGTAATGGCGTTTACACCCTGAATTGCACTTCCGTAAACTTTTACTAACATGAATTTACCGGGTAAAGTTAATAAGGGCGCAAGTTAGTAAATATCAGAAATCAAAAAAAGGAAATTGTAGGAAATATGTTTGTAGGATAATAATTAAGTAGGAAACAAGGCCTTAATTTTGCGGATTCTTTATGCCGATAAAAGCATCAACACCCATTCGCATGATGGAATCGAAACATACTTTAGCATCTGCTTTTGTTTTAAAGTAACCAAAGCGCACCTTATAAGTGTTATTAATATTAACGATTCCGGAGGCATATCCCTCGAGACCCAACAGCTTCTCCAATTCCTTTTCAGCAATTCTCAAGGTGGGGCATGAGGCTGTTTGTACATAGTATTCGCCTGCATCAACATCTAGCTCGGTTGGTGAGCTTGCCATCTTCTTTTCTTCAGGCAACTGTAAAATTTCTTCTGAGGCGGTTTTACGGCCGATAAATGAATCTTCATCATCTTGTTTAATTACATTTAAACATGTAATTGCGTCTTCCTTATTTTGGAAATAGCCGAATCTGACCTTAAATTTATCATCAACAGCAACTATTCCTGAAGGGTAATCTGTTAAACCATTAACTTTTGCCAGTTCCCTTTGTGCAATTTCCATTGTAGGACAAGAAGCTGTCTGTACAAAGTAATTTCCTGCTTCAAGGTCTGATACAGCAGAAACTTTTTGTGGTTGGGTTTCCGGTTGCGTGATATTTTGTTTATCGGCTTTGTTCTCCTGTTCAGTAGTGGGTTTATACTGAGTGGTAGCGGGTGAAGAATCAGCTGTGTTTACAGATTTCTCATTTTGGGAATTATCAGCCCTGTCGCTATCAGGCATTGTAATAGTAAAATCTATCCCATCTACAATATCTCCCCATTCGGAAGGTTGGATTGAAAAATCTACATGATCAGGTTTAAAACTCCATCCTAATTTATCCATTTGAGTTTTATCCAAAACTGCATGATATTCGCCGGGAGGCAGGCCCAAAAAGGTAAAATATCCATCACGCTCGCTCATTATCTTTTTCACCAATTCATTTTCTATGTTGTAAATATTAATGAGAATCCTGCCCTGGCCAACCAGACTTTTACCTTTTCTGATGTAAATCATCCCATTGACCTCGCCCATTGGATACACAGGAATTTCAACCTTTTTAAACTGATTTGGGTCGATATAAACCCGAATGGCCTTATCGCGCAGTTGCCAGGCAATGTTATCAAAGCCATCATTGTTTAGTTCGATCAAAACGCTTGAATAGGGCTCAAGATCCATCACCCGGGTAAGTGAATCCTTTTCTCTGTCAAGATAACGCCCTCCGTTTATTCTTAAATCCAGGTTGGGGATTACCGGTTCATTGTCATCTTTCTTATCGTTAAAATTGATATCGAGGAAGGGGATAAGGGTAAGCCCTCCCCTCCCTGTCACAGAACGGTTATCCATGTGAACATATCCATTGCCACTGCCAAAAGCCAGACTGCCCTGCAAGCCCTGTGTAGTTTGCACGCCATCATTGCTAAATCTGCTTGAAACACTAGTTTGAGCGAAAGGCAAATCATATCTGAAAGCAACATTTACGCTGCGGGAGTTGGATATAAGATTATCCTCAAAATTTACTGACGCGTAACCCATGCGTGAAATACGTTTTTCCACTTCCACTTTGTACGACATAATACTTGGGCCATTGATATCGATTTGGGCCGATGACCTGGCCGTAAAGCCCCGGCCCAATCTCATACTTCCCGAGATGCTGGTGTTGAAAAAGGGATCGCTGTTGCCTGTCCAGTTCGCATTTGATGTCAGGTTAACACTAACGGGGCCAATGGTGCTGGAAATTAAAAACTCGGCTGTATTGTAATTAAAGTTTTCATACACATTTTGCTTAAAACCCAGACGTGTATAACCTTTAAAGAACAGCAAGTTAACGGGTACAGAAACATTGATTTTCCTTTCTTCGAGATAATTGAACCTAATAACCTCCTGCCCCGGCTCAAATCTTGCCCAGCTCACTTCGAAGGAAGCGTTTGATGACAGCCTGTAGCTACCCAGAAATTGCACTCTCACCTTGTCGGCATATTCTCCGGTAATCAATAGATTTGAAGTGGGTGAAAATGACCCGCTGATAAAAGGTATCTCTTTGGTGTTTTTGAGGAATGAATAGTATTCCACGCCACCACCCAGGGTCATGAAACGATTTACGCCATAGCTTGCCTCTGCCCGTGTAAAGGCCGATTTTAAGGAATCGTCAACCATTCCTCCCTTGATTACATATTCGAGTTCGCCTTTAGGTAAAAAATTATACGGAATGCTCACGGGCTGCTCCCTTATCCGCTCTTCTCCATAAGGACCGTATAATTTTACAACAACGTCAGAAGCACCATATACCAATGGAACCATAAAACTGTAAAATCCCGAAGCATCGGCTTTTTTGTAATTGATAAGCACATTGTTGATGTATAACTCTACAGTCCAGCCCGGTTCGGTATAGCCCGTAAGCTCATACTCACCAAAAGACCTGCGGTAGCTGGTGGGAGAGTTGGTTAACATCACTCCATAAAAAGGGTCGTAAACCGAAGCAATAGAACCGGGGCTCAGTTTGCCCACCTTCACCTGCCGAATGTATTTTGATTTATTATTCGCCCAGCGCCAGGTAAACTGTTGGTTTCGGATATCAAACCTGCTGTTGGTGCTGTAGTTGAGGATGGCATTGGTTTCGCCCCCAAACACCTCCGCACCTATGGCCGTAGATAAACGGTTATTGGTGGTTCCTCCACTTGTTTGGGTTGAATTTATCGCCCAGTCCAGCATTCCAAAATTTAACCAATGATATTCTCGATCGATAGTGGTATCGACACTTACTTCACCTCTGATCATTTCGATGTTCTTCCGCATTTGTGCCAATCGCATGTCGCGAATGGCCGGAAGCTCCAGGTCGGTTTTCAAGTCAACACTTAAGGCTCTAAAGTTGAAAGAGCAAAACAGTCCAAATGCACGGCCAAATATCCCTGTGTATAGGTAAAGCCCGAAATTGGTTTTTAAGATTTCGTTTTCCTTAAGTCTTAGAGTGTCGCCGTTGATGGCAATGTATCGTTCAGGGTAATTAATCAGATAGTGTTTTTCCTCCTGGAGCAAATACCCCGAAATGGAATCATACCTTTCTGAAGTTTCCTGATTGATGCGCAAAGCGGTAAAAAGTTCAGTAACAGGTAAAAAAAGGCGGTTATCGTTGTAGGAAAAAACACTGTTTAATTCATATCCTCCAATGCCTTGCACTTTGATGTAAACCAAAATTTCCTCATAATCATCACCTAAACTTTGTGCCCGGGCAGGTATTGCTGCAAGCAAAAGAAAAACAATAGATATGAGGTAGCTTGATTTCCACATGTCACCATTTGAAGAAAAAGGTTATTCGATTAGGGTTATTGGCTAATCGTTAATTTATTTGCTCGGTCCCAAAACTTCGGGAAAGTCCCGCTATTGCATTAGTAAATTAGCCAGTCATTCTCCCAGCTATTAAAATGTAATTATTTTGTTGGTATGATAAACCCTGACAGGATTTTAATCGTGTCAGGGTTTTGTATGTAAAATTTTTATAAAATTCACTCCTGAATAAAAGTTACGCTAAACTGCCCTTCGTATGAACCGGCCGGATTAGCCAGACTATTACCGACATAAAGTGTTCCTCCTACTTTTACCGGGTTAAAAAACGGATGTCCACCGGAAGTAACAAAGCTTGATCCCTTATCCGAGGGCCCAACCTGCATATTCATACTTCCACCCCCGCCAACTCTGGTAAGCTGAATTTGGGGACCCATAATGATTTGTACCAGCCTTCCCGGAATGAGTTTGATTTCAAATATAGCCTGATTAAACGCTCCACCCATAAGTATTACCGATCCTGTCGAGCTGCGAAAACCTTCCGGACTTACGACTACTGTACCACCGCTTGCGCCTGTTGAAAACGAACCGAAGTTTAATTCTTGCATGCTAAAAACCTGCATCTGATTGGGTGGGGGAAAGGGGGTGTTTTGGGCATGTGTTAAAGTGGGGATAAAAAAAGGTATAAGTGTAAAAATCACAATAGCACCCCAACCGAAACCCTGGCTGACATGCTGTAATTTCTTACTATGTTGATTGATACAATTCATTTTTTTCTTTGCTTCTTTCCGCTTTAGCCGGTTCTACCCTCTATTAGTCACCACAGACGCACGAAGGCACAAAGTTGTTCTCAAATCGCCCCTTCCCGCTTTAGCGGTTTCTTCCCTCTACCTTCTAACCTCTATTCCAGCAACAACTCCTTTTCAGCCAAAAGATTTTCTGCGTCACCTTCGGCATTGGTGTATCGAATTACAAGCTTCCCGGATGAAAAATCAACCCCTTTAGGTAATTTTAATTCCATTTGAAATTGCCGTATCTGGTTTGGTGTATAAACAGCAATTCCTCTTACCAGTCCAACCTGAACGGATGTTCCTCTTGCAGGTTCGTAATCTACGGTTAGGTCGCCATATACTGAGCGGTTTCCTTCACGATTAAACACCAGGTTGAGCATGGCAGTTGAATCATTGACATCTGTAACACTTAATTTGTTTAAGGATACTGTGGTTTCTGTATCGCCGGCACGAACGATAACAGGGATGGTTATCCCAAAAATTGGTGTTAGGCGAATGCCAATAGCTGTGGTGTCTTCCAGCTGATCTTCAAGCCCTAAAGCACTTTCTTTTGGTACTGCCCTAAAATACATGTGTGAGCGGTATTCACCGGGCTGCATATCGCCCGAACGGCGCAATTGCATCCTTACCATTTGTGCTTCACCGGGAGCAAGGGTAACCGTGCGCGGGAAGTAACGGATCATTTTATCGGCAAATAGTTGTCCTGGATCGGGTTCTTCAATCTGTTCAAACGATCCACTCTCCGTCATGCGGTATTGCACAAACGAAACCGAGTAGGTGGCCGAATCCTGTCCGGTATTGGCAAGGTTAATCTCTTGCGATGATTTATTACCTTCAAAAACCACCCTGCGGGGGGTAATCAGCAAGTTGCCCTGTGCAGAAACAACTTCTGAAAAAAGCATAAGGAGTAGCATCAGCATGAGGGGTGCACTGCGTGAGAATGCTGGCTTAATAGCCGGGAAATGTGTTTTTGTTTGGTGGTGTAACATTGTCATTTGTTTTAATGTTTGGTCAAAAGTACAAACAATTTTTATTCCAATAAAAAAACGCTGTGAATTTCACAGCGTTTAATTTTTCTTTCACTTCCATATTTTGCTAATTGTAGGCAAAAGTCAACTGAAAAGTCCCGGAATAAATACCTACCGGATTTTCATCGTAGGAGCCTACACTTAGCGTTGCTCCTATGCTAATTATTTTGGTTCCGTTGGTAAGCACCGCAGGCCCGTTTTCCACAGGGGGGTCGCTCACCCAGTTTTCCACAAACATGGTTTTGCTGCTTTCCTGGTGCACCAGCACCGAAGGGCCATCGGGTAATTGAAGTGTAAAAGTAGCTTCAGGGGCTCCGGTAACCTGGAATTTTCCGGGGCTGCTGGGACCCGCCACCCCAATAACTGAGCCTTGAATAGTGCGTGAGCCATCGGGGTTGATAATGATGTCGCCGCCATTCACATCCGTCGAAAAGCGGCCAAAGTTCAGTTGGTCGGTTTCGTTGGCTGTTAGTGCTTCGATGATTTCGGCAAAGGCCTGGGCAGTAATAGTTGACTGCGACCGGACATTGGCTGAAAACAGTAGCAAAAACAAGATGGATATGGTGATATTGCGAATCATTTTAAATTATATAATTGGTAAAAACAAAAAAAGGGGCAAACTTTAAAGTTTGCCCTAAAATTAACTTAAGTTTTTTAGTTGTAATTGACAATTACATCAAATGATGCTGTATAATTACCTGCATTTTCATCAGCTCCAACTTGCAAGGTTGCGCCAACTTCGAATTGTTCACTTCCACCAGTTAATACTTCTGTTGCGTTATGTGTGAAATCTGTTAAATCCATTTCATCAACTCCAGCGCCACCAGGACCAAGAAGTGTAATTGCATTGTCAGCAGGAAGTGTAATTGAATAAGCCGCTAGTGCTAAACCGGTTACAGTAAATTGGGCGGAGGTAACTGTTCCGGCTTGTGAGGGAAATGTTGCACCTCCAGTTCTAGATCTTCCATTTACAAAATCAACAGTTACAGTTCCAGAAGATGCACTTGCAATAATATTTCCGAAACTTAAATCAGCGTCTTTTGTAATGTCAATAGGTGCAATAATAGTTGCATCTGCACTTGTGCTAATTGATTCATCATATTGAGCAGTTGCAGTTTGAAAAGCGAATGTCATGAGGAAGAGTCCGATAAAAATAATTGCTAACTTTTTCATAATAATTTAAGTTTTTGTTTGATAAA
>JGI10211J34971_10005060_pt1 | contig 10353 bp, 10 predicted proteins | sample Etolagsediment_FD_34971 | JGI IMG/M metagenome (IMG submission 34971)
TTTTTGAAAAAATAGCTTATATTATATCTTTTTAATGCTATAATCTCCTTTATGAGTGAAATAAAAAATAAAGAAAATTATTTTATTAATCAATTTGCAAAATCTAAATATATTGGTGATGATGGTGCAGTGTTGGGTAAATATGTTTATAGCATGGATGCATTTTTTCAAAATGTACATTTTAAAACGGAATGGTTGAGTTTAAAACAGATAGCTAAAAAGTCAATGCTTATAAATATAAGTGATGCAATAGTGATGAATGCAAAACCAAAATATGCACTTTTAAGTGTAGCTATACCTCCACATTTTTCTAAAAAAGAGTTAGATGAATTAGCACAAGGCTTTAATGAAGTAGCCAAAGAGTATAACATTGAGATAATTGGTGGAGATACTATTTCTAATGAAAAACTTGATATCTCTATAACTATTGTATCAAAAACAAAAAGTCCAGTTTTTAGAACAGGTTCAAGTGTTGGCGATATTGTTTGTTATACGGGAGATTTAGGAAGTGTAAAAAAAGATTTAGAAACATTACTTGATGGAAAAAAAGTAAAAAAAGGCTCAAAATTTATTGAACCAAAACTAAACCCAAAGTTTTTTTATAAAGTAGCTAAATATATAAATAGTGCTATGGATATATCAGATGGTTTATTTTTTGAATTAGAAAGACTAAGCAAAGCCAATAAACTTGGTTTTGATTTTTATGAAGATATACCTTCTAGTATAGGGTGTAGTGGAGAAGAATATGAAGTACTATTTACTTTTGACCCAACACAACAAAAAAAGATTGAAAAAATCGCGAACAAATACAATATAAAGTTAAATTTTATAGCAACAACAACAAAAGGCAAATACAGATGTAGCTGTAAAAGCCACCATTTTAATTAAAAGAGAGAAAATGATAAAACAACACTTTTTAAGTCATAGTAACATAGATGTATATTTTAAACAAAGTAAAGATGACTTCGTAGTGACAGAGATTCCATTATATGAATTTAGTGGAGAAGGGGAGCATCTTATCTTAAAGGTGCGAAAAAAAGACTTAGCAACTTGGGATATGCTCCAAATACTTTCAGACTCTGTGGGTGTAAAAACAAGAGATATAGGGTATGCAGGTTTAAAAGATAAAAATGCGATGACAGTACAATATATCTCTTTACATAGAAGCTTTGAAGAAAAAATAGATGCTTTTGAACATCCACTTATTAAGGTATTGGAAAAAACATACCATAACAATAAAATAAGAACAGGGCATCTTAAAGGGAATAAATTTTTTATTCGTTTAAAAAGAGTACAGCCTATGCATAAGATGAAGTTAGAATCAGCACTTAAACAAATAGCAACATTTGGTATACCAAATTATTTTGGATTTCAAAGATTTGGAATAGATGGAGATAACTATAAAAAAGGGGAAGCTGTTATAGCTGGAACTTTAAAAGTAAGAGATAGAAAACTTAGACAGATGTATATAAACGCATATCAATCTTATTTATTTAATTCATGGTTATCAAAGCGTATAGAGATAAGTAAAATTATAGATAGTTTTAAAGCAGAAGAGATATCTGAAAAGTTAAACTTAAGTGTTTCTGAGATTAAAAGTATTCAAAAACAACAACATCCATTTAAAGTTTTAAAAGGTGATGTTTTTAATCATTATCCATATGGAAAAATATTTCATATAGAAGATGTAGAAGTAGAAGCTGAAAAATTCTTAAATAGGGATAGAGTTCCAACAGGACTTTTAAGTGGTAAAAAAGCAAAACTAGCAATAGAGGATGCTTTTAAATTTGAAGAAGAATTTATAAAAGAAACTAAAGAAGATGGTGCAAGAAGATTTGCATGGATTTTCCCTACTGACATTAGCAGTGAATATAAAGAAGAAAAAGCTTGGTTTGAGTTGAGCTTTGAACTTCCTAAAGGAAGTTATGCAACAGAAGTAATTAGTGAATTAATTCACTAATTTACTTCTTTTAAGCGTTAGCAGCAGCAATTAAAGCTGCTAATTCATCCTCGTCTACTAAATCATTATCATTTACATCACCAGTAATGTGTTTTGCACTTGCAGCAAATTTACCATTATCCGGATCAATATTATTAACAACTCTTTCTATTTTTTGTCTATGAGCATCTTGTGCTTGCATAGATTCAAGTGTCATAAAAATATTATTTTTTATTGATTCAATATCTTTTTCTAATTCTTTACTATTAGTTAATGTATTAAGTTTTTCAAGAACTATATCTAAGTGGTCCATAACCTCATTTGACATTTTTTCTGATTCTTCAATTATCTCACACAGCTGAGATACAATTGTATCTTTCTCTTCTAACATGTTTTATATCTCCTCTTTACATCTAGACTCTTTAATACTATTTAAAGTACCAAATATTCTCATAGATTCTATTTCAACTTTTTTTGCGTAATCATTAATTATATTATTTGCTTCTTTATTTGCACTCGCATTCATTAAGTTTGTCAAGTAATTAAATAAATTTTTATTCATATTCTTTAAATCATCTATAATTTCTTTATCAACATTTGGATGTTTTTTCTCATATGTTTCAAGCCAATTAATTAAGTTTATAAATTCTACGACTTTGTTGTCGTTTTCATTCGCTAATCTTGCATATACATCATCTTTGTAATTAAAAAGCGCAACTTTTAAATCAGCAATATCATAAATAAGATCTACATCACATACTTGTTTTCTGGTTTCTTGTAGGAAGCTAGCTTTTGAAGCTGCATTTACAAGTGTATCTGACATATGTTCAATGTTATTCGATAATCCTGAGATATCACTTGCAACAGAAGAATTTTTTTGTGTTGCATGATCAAGATGAGTAACTGCATCATTGATTTGAATAATTGCATTTTGTTGTTCTTGAGATGATGTTGCAACTTCTGTAATAAGCTTTGTTGTATCTTCTATATTTCCATTCAGTTCTTTATAACCATTAATCATATTTGTAGATACACTTTTCCCATCATTTGCTTTTGCTGTAGCATTTTCTACTAATGCTTTTATCTCATTTGCAGCTTCTGCACTTCTACTTGCTAGATTTCTTACCTCTTGAGCAACAACGGCAAATCCTTTTCCGGCTTCACCAGCAGTTGCTGCTTCTACAGCTGCATTAAGTGAAAGGATATTTGTTTGGAATGCAATTTGGTCAATCACTTCAATTGCTTCATTGATTGAGCTTACTTCTGATGCAATTTCATCCATTGCTTGCGATGTTGAAAGTGCAAGCTTTTCACCTTGAGAAGCAGACGAAGTTAGGTTAGATGCAAGTTGTGACATTTTACTAGTGTTTTGAGTGTTATCTTTAATTTTTGATGTTATCTCTTCTAATGCAGCAGCTGTTTCTTCCAGTGAAGCGGCTTGTGTATTTGAAGAAGTTGATAATCCAGAAGATGCATCAGATAATGTGTGAGTACTATTATTAAGTTGTTCACCAGTATTCATAATCATAGCAAGAATTTCTGATGTATTATTTCCTACAAGCTTTATACCAGCCGTAACAGCCCCTAAGTCCCCATAAATACCTTTATCGTCTATTTTAAAATCATACTTTGATTGACTGTAGTTTCTAAGTGTAATATTAATCTTATCTAAAGTACCTTTTACTGTTTTAATCATAAAATTAAGATTTGATTTCATTTCTTCAACATGTGGATTTGATGCATTTGATGTAACTTCATAGACAAAAAATCCATTAGCAGTTTTTTGTAATACATCATTTGTTTCATTGATAACAATCTCATCTTGTTTAAGATCAGCACGAACTTTATCCATGTATTGGTTAAAAAGTTGCGCAACTTCACCAATCTCGTCTTTTGTTGTTATTTCGAGTTTAAAATCATCTTTTAACTCAGCTGATTCAAGTAAACTTTTAAAACCTGTTTTTAATCCATCAATTGGTTTTGTAGCATTTCTAACTACATAAAAAATGATACCTATTGTAATCCAACCTAAGAGAGTAGATGCAATAACAATATTCACAATAATACTTTTTAAGCTATCATCAGAGTCTTTAAGTGAAAATGTTAAATCCATAACTCCAATAACATCACCTTCGGCTTGATTTGCATGACACATTAAACAATCTTTTGTTGCAATCATAGGTTTAATCATTCTTAAACTATGACCTTCTTTATTATTTAATTCAATAATATGTTCTTTTTTATCATTAAATGATGTGAGAATATCTGGGTCTTTTGTATAAGCTGAACCTGTTGAATACATCTCTATAAGAGCTTTACTCTTAGCAATAGTAAGATTTTGTACTCCTTTAATTGAAGCAGCTTCCTTTTCTGCTTTTTTTATTTGTACAGGATCTCCTGTATTCATAGCATTTCTAAGGCTTTGAAACATTGCTGTATTTAGCATATCTAAATTATTTTTTGTTTTAACAATATTGTCATCACTTACTTTTGTTACTGTAGAGAATAAAACTGCCATACTACTTAATGTCATAAGTATGAACATCCAAAATAAGATTTTTCTACTGATGGTTTTATTTATAAAATTCAATGTTAATCCTTGTAATAATTTTATGTTAATAATGTTTCAAAAGAATATCTTTAAGTTCATTTTTAAAAATTTCTTTTAATTTTACATTAGTCTAATTTATTTTACAATAATAATTATTAATTTATATAGTTTCTAGTGAAATAATAAATGTAATATAATTATATTACTAGATTCTATATGGTCTTTGTAATACAATTGAGATGATAGCAGTAACATTTAAATAAGTTGTTTGATATAGTCTAAAGTAATTCTATGATAGTATAATATCTTATAAATTAACAATAAAAAAGAATGAATATATGATAGTCGGTATTGAAGGTATAGTTGAGAAAAAAGAGCCAACATTAGTACATATAAATGTAAATGGTTTAATATATGAAGTATTTATATCAATAAATTGTAGTTCAGCAATAATCAATGAAAAAGTTAAACTACATACAACACAAATAATTAAAGAAGATAGTAATAACCTCTATGGTTTTTTAGATATTAATGAAAAAAAACTCTTTGATACAGTAATAAAAATAAATGGTGTAGGGCCAAAAGTTGCACTTGCTATTTGTAGTACTTTTACACCAGCTAGTTTTGCACAAATTGTTGAAACCAGTGATGTAAGTATGTTAAAAAGAGTTCCTGGTATTGGACCTAAAGGTGCTAGTAGAATTTTAGTAGAATTAAGTGGTTTTGTTGTGAACTCTTCTGATAATAATGAAAGTTTAAACCAAAATGCTTCACAAGCTGTAATGGCATTAGAATCATTAGGCTTTAAAAAAGATCAAATCAATAAAGCACTTATGGCTTGTGTTTCAACTGACACTTCTGGTTTAGTAAAAGAAGCATTACAAAAATTACAAAAATAATAATGATAATATAGAATGGAAAAGATGATAGAAAAACAAACAATAGCAATAGTATTTGGTTCACAAAGCTTTGAACATGAGATTAGTATAGTAAGTGCAATAGCAATGAAAAAAGTACTTAACAATGATTTAGTGTATATTTTTATAGATAAAAATAGAAACTTTTATCATATACCAACAGATATTATAAAGTCAAATTTATTTAGTAGTGGTGAATATAAAAAGTTTGATAAATTAGAGTTAAGCAATAATGGTTTTAGTAAAAAAACTTTATTTGGAACAAAAAAAATAGAGTTTACTACATTGCTAAATCTTGTACATGGTGGTGATGGTGAAGATGGTGTACTTGCTGGTATGTTTAAGTTTTATAAGGTTCCATTTATTGGTCCAAGAGTGGAAGCTAGTGTAGTTAGTTGTAACAAGTTTCTTACTAAAGGCTATTTGGATGCTTGTGATGTTAAAGCAATAGATTTTAAATATTATCATAAAAATGACACAGTTACTGTTGAAAACTTCCCTGTGATTATTAAGCCAGTTCGTCTGGGAAGTAGTATAGGAATCTCTATAGTAAAATCTGAAGATGAATTAGCTTATGCTTTGGATGTTGCTTTTGAGTTTGACGAAGAGGTTATTATTGAACCTTTTTGCGAAGGTATCAAAGAATATAACTTAGCAGGGACAAAAATCAATGGAGAGTTTGTTTTTTCTATTGTTGAAGAGCCTCAAAAAGAGCAGTTTTTAGATTTTGATAAAAAATATTTAGATTTTAATAGAACAGAAACTGTTTTTAAAGCTGATATCAGTGATGATTTAGAAAACAGATTGCAAGATAACTTCAAAAGAGTGTATAATAGTTTATTTGAAGGTGCTTTAATTCGATGTGACTTTTTTGTATTAGATAATGAAGTATATGTAAATGAGATAAATCCAATTCCTGGAAGTATGTCAAATTATCTTTTTGAAGATTTTAATATGATTATTACTGGTTTATCAAAATCATTACCTAAAAATAAACAAATTGATATTAATTATGAGTATGTAAATAAAATACAAAGTGCAAAAGGAAAGGCTTAATAATGGATAGTATTAATTTAGAACTAGAGGATTTAAAAGAGATATATAATTATATAAGTGAAGCCATAGTAATTTTAGATAGTAAGCATGAAGTTGTATTGATGAATACTATAGCACAAAAAAAATTTGAAGTTGTAGAAGAGACAGTTTTATATAAAAGTATGAGGGAATTTATCCCTTTGGAGTACCAAGAAGATATTTTTGAAACGATTACGAATAGGGATAATTCGTATTATGAAGTATTCTTAAAAAAGGCTACAAGTGAGTTATTTCCAGCTTTCGTAAGTGGACAAGCTTTCCCTTTAAAAAATGAAACATATGGTGTATTAACTATTGTTGATGTAACAGCATTAAAAGATAAAGAAAAAAAATTAAAGTCACATATTATTAGTCAAGCAACTAGTCATGCACAAAAAGAAAATGTGATGAAAGGGCAAAATACAACAGATATTATAGCTTTAAAAGAAGACTTAGAACAATCTAGACATGAAATATTTAAATTAGAAAGAAAGATAACTCTATTTGAAAGAGAAAACCATATTTTAAATACACAATGTGAGAAAATACAAGAAGAATCATTTAGTTTCGAACAGGTTCTAACAAGGGAGATTGCTTTAGGTAAAAGATATGATAGAAAATTCTCCCTAGCTATTGTTGCCATTGATGATTATAAAGAATTTACAGAGCAAGTAAATAGTGAAGTAAAAAAAGATTTAATCCTTAGAGCATTTAAAAAACATTTTAAAAGTACCGTTAGAACAACCGATGTTATTTATTATGAAAATAGTGGATTATTTTATCTAATATTACCAAATTCAAATGATGTAAATATTACAGATTTAGTTGGAAGATTATTGCATGCAAAAAAGATAGATACAAAATTAATCGTACGATTTAATTGCGGAATTGCACACTTCTATGAAAATGACACAATAGATCACTTAATGTACCGGGCTAAAAAAAGTTTAGAAGAAAATATAAAAGAGAAATCATATGTTAGAAGTAAGTAAAAAAATTACGAAGTTAGTTGGGCAAACAAATGCCAACTATGACTTAATAAAAGAGGGAGATAAAGTTCTTGTAGGTTTTAGTGGAGGTAAAGATTCACTTACTCTATTACATACATTAAAAAGGATGCAAAGCAAGGCTCCTTTTAAATTTGAATTTAAAGCTGTTACTATAACTTATGGGATGGGTGAAGAGGTACAGTTCTTAGCTGATCATTGTAAAGAGTACGATATAGATCATGAGATAGTAGATACTAATATATTTGATATCTCTGTTGAAAAAGTGAGAAAAAATAGCTCATTATGTAGTTTAATTTCTAGAATGAGAAGAGGATATCTTTATACACATGCTTTAGAAAATGGATTCAATAAACTAGCTCTTGGTCATCACTTAGATGATTCTATGGAAAGTTTTTTTATGAACTTTTTTTATAATGGAGCTATGAGAGCGATGCCCCCAATTTATAAGGCAGAAAATGGTTTATATGTGATTAGACCATTGATATTTTGTAGAGAAAGACAACTTAGAGCATTTGCTGAAACAAATGACATTGGAGTGATAGGAGATGAGGGTTGTCCTGGTATGAGACTAAATGAAAAACAAAGAGAACATATGAAAATGCCGCATGCTAGAGCAGATACAAAAAAGCTTTTAGCAAAGCTTGAAGATGAGAATCCTCAGGTATTTATCTCAATGAAAGCTGCATTTCAAAACTTTCATCCAAATACCTTTTTTAATAGAGAATATTTAGATACAGAGGACTAAAGTTCTCTATTATCCCAGAATATTATCTTATTTCTTCCTGTTTCTTTTGCTTTATATAATAATGCATCAGCTTTTGTTATAGTTTCAGATGTTGATTTATGAAGTGATCTTAGCTGCACGCCAGCACTAAAAGTAATTTTAATCTTATTATCTTTGTATATAAATTTATTTTTAGTTATTACATTTTTAATTCTAGATATGTATTTGTTTAGTTCTTCTTTATTATTATGGTGTAAAGCAACAATAAACTCTTCTCCACCATATCTACCAACAATATCAGTATCTCGTGTAAGTTTTAGTATTAAAGCTGCGAATGTTTTTAAAATAACATCGCCACACTCATGCCCATAAGTGTCATTTACACTTTTGAAGTGATCAATATCGAAAAAGACAATGGCATAGTCTTTTTGTTCTCTAATATAGGCATTTTCAAACTTTTTAATTTCAGATTCATAACTTCGACGATTTAGAGTTCCCGTTAAGAAGTCTTTTGTACTTTTAAGTTTTGTTTCTTTTAATTCTCGTTCTAGTGCAATCACTTTTCTTTCTAGTTCTACAACATCTTTTTTACCTGATTGCAGGTTCTTATTAACACTGCTCATCTCATTTTCAATAGTGATTGCTGCTTCAACTAATTTACTTTGAAGTTGATTTAATTCATCTTTAGTAGATCCTGTAATATTTATAGATTTTATTTCATGTTTAATATTTGATACAGTTGATGAACCATCTTTATTGCTATCTATTGCGTCTCCTAGATATTTGTTCATAAGGCTTATTAGTCTTGCAATATCTGCTGTTTTTTGTGCTACAATTTTTTTATCTACTTCAAATCTTTTTTCGATAAATTTTTCCATCTCTTGTTGTATAGTTTCTTCAAAAATCAAAGAGGGAGAATCTCCAATTTTGATGCAAAACGATTTCAGGTCTTCTGCAATAGATAGTGAAATAGATGGTTGCAAAGAATCCTGAAAGAGTTGAGAAACTTTATTGATACTACCACTTGGAATTCTTTGTATTAAGATATCAATAATGTCATAAATAGTTTCTACTTTACTGACATTACTTGCTTCTATTTCATCTTTTGAAATTTTTGAGAGAGTTTTTTCAAAATATTGACATTCCTCTATTGAAAGTTTAAGATTCTTTGCAACTTTACAAAATTCATTAGTATAGGCTATTGGTGTGATATCTTCACTTTTTTTAGAAAGATTTTCTATCGTTTTTGTTGATATATTTGAAATATTCGTATTCATTGTCGTCTCTTTTATGATAATAATTTTTTAACCATTTCATTGATTCTTTTTCCATCGGCACTTCCACCAACTTTCTCTTTTGCTGGATTCATAATTTTACCCATATCTTTCATACTTGTAGCATTTACATCTTCTATGATACTTTTTATGATTAACTCTAACTCGTCATCTGTTAATTGTTTAGGAAGATAAAGTGAAAAGATATCGATTTGAGCTTGTTCTGTTTGAACAAGATCATCTCTTGCAGCTTCTTTAAATTGAGAAATTGCTTCTTCTCTTTGTTTGATACCTTTTTGAATAAGTTTTATAATATCTGCATCTTCTAATTCTATTCGTTCATCAACTTCTATTTGTTTAATCATAGTGTTAATTGATCTTATTGCATCTCTTTTTGTGATCTCTTTTGCTCTCATTGCGTCTTTTAGGTCTGATTTTAGTTGTTCTTTTAATGACATTTGGATATTTCCTATTTTTGTAATAATTTAATCATTTATTATAACAGATGTATGTTTAACTATATATTTAGATGTTAATTAATTAAATGATAGAATGCATAATCATAATAAATAGTAAATTCACTTCTTATACTAAATGTAAAAGAGCTAAAGAGAATTTTTAGAGAAGTATAAAGAAAAAAAGAGAATACATGAACATAAATACGAGTACACTTTTAAATATTCTTAGCCCAAAAATGGATAAAGTACTAAAAGAAAAAGTTGAAAGTTTAAGTACTGATGGGAAGGTAAATTTAANTGCTTTAGTAAAAGACAAAAATATTAGTAGTTTAATATCAGGTTTAATGAGTGAACTTTCAAGTGGATTAAAAACAAAAGGGGATATTTCAATACTTTTATTAAACAA
>JGI10211J34971_10005061_pt1 | contig 10351 bp, 11 predicted proteins | sample Etolagsediment_FD_34971 | JGI IMG/M metagenome (IMG submission 34971)
GTCAAGCCGGACCGGAAGCAAGAAACAGAGAATTGTCCGCAGGCCGGTTTACGAAGCGAATAATAACGGATTTTGGGACCCGAACGCAAAGAAGATCGATAAGTCTGACGCTGATTATTATTCCCACCTGAACGCATATTCAGAGAACGGTTATAAGAAACTGGTCAAGGATCTGACCGGCGAGGAGGATGTAGACATATCTCCATCAAACTTCAAACACCCCGAGCACTCTTATACTTTTCCTTGGATCGGAGGCGAAGGTAAAAAGATCTATGTTGTCGAGTTTTATCACCGGGAGAAAGTTCAAGAAAAAGTTTTGACCATGACAGATCCGTTTGGCGAAACAACAGTCTTGCGGGAATCAGCCCTTAAAAACGTCATGGATGAAATGATGGACGCCGGGTATGAAATAACCGACGAGAAAATCATTGAGGTTTATGAGGTTCGAAAATACATAGCTTCAGGTGCTGAGATATTGAACGGTGAAATGGTAAACGGTGAGCGAATCGGAGAACGGATTGCAGGCGGTAATATTCCAGTGGTGCCTGAATATGGTGAACGGGCGATTGTCGAAGGTGAGGAAGTTTACGAGGGCGTAGTCAAATTGGCGAAAGACCCTCAGAGGATGCGCGACTTTGCATTTTCGTATTTGACAGATATGTTTTCACGGTCGCCACGAGAGAAGCCGATCTTCTTTCGAGAGCAGATCGCGGGTTTTGAGAAAATGTACGAAATGCCAGGCGCTGAGAATAACTATCCGTATCTATTACAAAACAGAACCGATGCTTCCGGCAACGAGCTTCCTATTGGTCAGGTTGCAACGATGCCAAATGTGAATATACCCCCGGCATTGACAGCGGCTCTGGAATTATCAGCGGGAGCTATCAGGGAGGTTGCAAACCCTGGCACACCCCAAGACATTGCAGACCCGGACACATCTGGAAAGGCTATTTTAGCACTACAGGCACGTCTTGATATGCAGTCAATGATTTATCAGGAACACAAAAAGTTTGCAATGAGGCGTGACGGTGAGATTTATATTTCCATGGCTTCTGAGATTTACGATGTCCCGGGCAAGGAAAAAGTTGAGCTTCCTGACGGCACGAAAAAAGAAATGGATGTCATGCAGGCCGTTGTTGATGAAGAAACCGGCGAAATTGTGATACTGAACGACTTGAGAATGGCAGAATTTGAAGTTACGAGCCGGATAACCGCGTCATATACGAGCCAGAAGGAACAAACCCTGGACAGGCTTGAAACGGTGCTTGCAGGCATGGCCCCGGACGATCCGATGAGAAAGGCCATGCAGTTAAAGATTATCCAGTTGTCTGACGGTGTGGAGATGGAAGACCTCAAGGAATTTGCTAATAAACAGCTTGTCTTGTCCGGAATTAAGAAACCTGAGACAGATGAAGAAAAAGAGTTGTTGGCACAAGCCCAGGCACAACCACCGGAACCTGACGCCGCGACATTGTTAGCACAGGCAGAGAACAAAAAGGGTGATGCTGATCTATTACAGGAAAAGCGGGAGGGTATAAAGATGCAGCTTGACAATGAGAATGAGAAAGCCAAGCATCAGATTGATGTATTCAAGGCACAGACCGAGCGCATGAAGGTTCAGGTGGAGGCGCAAAAGGCCGGAGCAACGATACGTAAGACCGATATAGAATCTGTCGGCGAACAGCTTGACAACACGGCTAAAGTGATACAATTACAACAGCCTGTCAAGATTGAAGATATGGACGATGAGGCATTGTTTGAACAGATAAGGACGGGATAATGAGAGGTAAAAGAGCAAAAGAGATTAAGCGTTTAGCTAAACAAGCGACTACCAATGATCGAGATTCACGAAGACTTTACAAAAGAATTAAGACGATAGTGAAGCTTGTAGGAGCTAAAAAGTTAAGCGAATAATATAAAGCGGAGGCGACCCGATTAAACGCGACTCGCGGGGAGGAACCCGATTAGCCTTGCAGATAGGAGAAAATCTGATGACACCTGAAGAAATAGCAGCAAAAGAGGCAGAGGAAAAGGCGGCTGAGGAAGAAGCGGCCAGGATTGCAGCGGAAAAAGAGAACAAAGAACCTGAGCTTGATGAAGATGGCAATCCTATTGAGCCTGAAGTTAAAGAGCCGTGGATGGAGGAGGAAGACGGGGAGCAGGACCCGGATGACCCTTCAAAACAAGTGCCTGTTGGAAAGTTTGTCAGTGTCAAGAAAAAACTGAGAGGGCAGATTACAGAGCGAGACGAAGAAATTGAACGATTAAAGCGAGAAAATGAAGAACTTGCTAAGTTGAAACCGAAACCGGAAACAGTTTTGGTGAGGCCCAAGAAAGATGATTTTGATACTGATGAAGATTATGAAGAAGCGCTGGATAAATACAATTTAAGCCGGACTGAGGAAACGATCAACAGAACCCGGTTGGAAGATCAAAAGAAAGCAGAGCAGCAACAGGCGCAGGAAAAACTTACCGAGGCCGTTGATGAGCATTATTTAAGAGCAGCGGACCTCATCGAAAAGAGCGGCATTAAGCCTGAGGTATATCAAGCGGCGGACACTACCGTCCGAAAGGCAGTTGAGACTATAACCCCTAATTTGGGTGACGTGATTGTAGATCAGATTATTTCAATTTTAGGGGATGGTTCGGAAAAGGTTCTTTATTATCTTGGCCGGAACAAGGCGGCACTGGCAAAATTTCAAAATTTACTGTCAACCGACAAGTCCGGCATGAAGGCCGCTGTTTATCTCGGGCAGGAAAAACAACGATTAACCAATCCAATAAAACCACGGAGCAACGCACCTAACCCGGCAACCAATATTAAGGGTGACGAGCTGCTTACAGGGGCAGAGGGGAAGTTTAAGAAGAAATACAAGGCTGCCCATGCGAAAGGTGATCTGCAGGCGGCATACAACGCTAAAAAGGAAGCCAGGGCTGCAAATGTGGATGTTTCCGGGTGGTAGAAAGGAATAAACTATGGCTTTATCAACAGGAAAAGTAGCAGAGGTTATGTTCGAGAAAGCTCTTGAGACGCACGAACATCAAATGGACATGCTTGACATGACCGATTTTCATCAACCGGATGGTGCCGGCATGCAGAACCAGGGTAATTTTATCTGGTATCCGGTTGAGCAGCATGCTCCTATCATTTCCGGATGGGATTTATCCGGGCAGGAAACCGGGATTATCGAAGAAACCTACCCGGCATTACTCGGCACTCCGAACAATGATTACGTCAAGATGAGAGCTGATGATATGCGTACAACTCGATTCTGGGAGAATCGCGGTGCGGAGTCTGGCAAAAGGCAGGCCACCGAACTTAACAAGGATATTGCGGAGGCCATTGCTACACAAGGGTCTCTGTTTTATCGGTCCAATGTGACAAGTGGGTATGAATTTATTGCCGAGGCCCAGGCTATCATGAATGAACGGCAGCTCAAGTCAACCCAGCGGTATTTTATATTGAATGATCGGGACACTCTTTTGTTCTCAAAGGATCTGGCCGCACGTCAGACCCTTCAGGGCAAACCCGCTGATACTTGGAAAACCGGACAAATTGGGCAGAACATAGCGGAGTTTGACGTTTTTACCGGATCATTTCTCCCGAATATTACCGGGGCTGCTGATCCGGCCGTGACCGTGACCGGTGATCAGGCGTTCGTGCCCCAGGGTGGCACAGTAAACGCTACGACTGGCGTTGTTACTAACGTGGATTACCGGGAAGCCAGTTTGGTTGTTAATGATTCGTCTCTTGTGAGTGTTGGAGACAAGTTTACCCTTCAGAACAGTGGCACCGATATTGATTCTATCGGGTTGGCCGATAAAACCGCTACCGGGCAGGCCATGACATGGACAGTAATCGAAATACCTGACGCAACCCATATCAAGGTATATCCTAAGCCAATTGCAGCTGACCAAGCGGCAATTACGTCCCTTGAGGCTGCCTATGCCAATATCAGCACGGCCATCTTGAATGCGGCTACGCTTACCCGGCTGAATATCGATGCTTCCAATAAGTGCAATCTTTTCTGGGACAAATCAGCGGTTGAGGTTATCGGCGGCACGATTCCGGCTGAACTGTTCAAGCAGTATGACGGCATGAAGGTTATCACGGATACCATGAAAAACGGTTTGAACCTGTATCTGGTGTATGACGGAAATATCGACACCTTGACTTTCAGGTTCAGGTTGTTCACCTGGTATGGGATCACAGTGAAGAATCCAAGCAACTGTGGAGTAGCCGTTACATATTAACAAGCTCTGCGTAACCGGTACGCAGTAAATTTAAAGCCCTGGAGTGGGAGACTGCCCCAGGGCATGAAAGGAAAATATTATGTCACGAATTATAAGACTTGCAGAAGTATTTCATCAGCATGATTACGATGAGACGGAAGATCTTTCTATTGATGTCGATGCTGATGAGTTGGTAATTCCGGTTTCTCATGCACACGTAGCAAAAACAACGGGCGCCGATGCGGAAGCTTTGACCTTGGCTAATGGTAAGCCCGGTCAGATATTGGTTATTACGCTTACCGTTGCTGGTGGCGGAACCGGAACCTTAACCCCGGCAACATGCACGGGATTTTCGACTATTGCTTTTTTGGGTCAATATGACACGGCTGTATTGTTTTATGTTGACGATAACGCCGGCTGGAGAATTTGGTCTGTATTTGGAACAGACGGACCTCCAGTTGTTGCTTAACAATCTTACTCGGCGGGGATAACACCCCGCCCAGAACAGAGGAGATTACTATTATGGTATCATTAGGACATCAAAGTAGAAATTTTTTTCACACAGGGTTAAATGTATCAAGAAATGACCTTGATTTTGCAGTAAACGGAGTTCGTAAACATTTGTTTGTGAGTGATAACAATGGCAAAAGAGGCAGTGATGGTAAATCGGTTGGCCAAGCAACAAAGACAATTCAGGAAGCTGTAGATATAGCAAATTCACCTGATAACTGCTTATATAACGTGGATATTCATATCCTCGGAGGTTTATATTCTGAGAATGTGAACTTTTCTCGTGCAGGCAGTAATTTGGGTTCAGATGTTATGTTGTGGACAGCCGGTGGAACTAATGTAGGTGGGATAGGTCAAATTAGATTAATCGCTCATGGTTATACTTGGTTAGGTGGTCCTGTTAGTGTAGCCCAACCTACAATATCTATTAGCCGACCAAATGTTGAAATCCATAATTTTACAACAATCAAATGCCTTAGTACTGAGACGATAACAGCGACTAACTGGACATTTGCCGAGGGAGGTACATCAGTTCATATGCAGATGCCAGTTATCGGCATTGATGATAATTATAACAATTCCGATTTACTTTATGGCGCTGCAAATTCAGTTCTTATCAATAATTGCAAAATTAATGGGGGCACTGGCGCTGGCGGTATTCTTAATAATGGTGGTAATTGGATACATTGCACCAATTGTCTTGTTGAATATTACACGGAATACGGTATTGGGCATGTTGGAAGTTCAAAAGGTTCACCTTGTGAAAACCTAATACGCGGTTGTGATTTTCATCAACAAACTTCTGGGGCAGCCTGTGTTCATGGCAGTGCGATTATTCAATGGATTGACAATTGTCGTTTTTGGGATGAGAGTCCAACAAAAGCATTACAGAGACAGGCAGCAAATGCTAATGCTCAGTTTTGCTGGATTACCAATTGTTATATTCATGATGAAGACGACCTTGAGGGTAATAATACTGGTTGGGATGCTTGCGGAATTTATTCCGCTGTTAATGGTGGTCCTCTTGGAAGTGATGACCTTACAGGAGATAATTGGGTGAGTGGTGATGCATAATGGGCAATGTATTTAAAATAACTAAAACTTGTCCTGTTTGTGACGGGGATGGTTTGCGCCCGGTATATACAGGGGTTGCCATTGATGGAGAACCACAACCACCTGAAGATCAAGCGTGTCCATATTGTGATGAGGGTAAGGTTTTAATTGGCAAAATAAGAATTTCGCAATTGGATGACATTTTAGATAAATGCAATGACATCATGGACAAATGTGATGACATCCTCGATAAATGTAACGATATTCTTGAGAAAGTTGATGATTAACCGGGAGCCCGAAGGCTCCCGCAACCTATGGAGTTAACAAAATGGCAGTTATACTTTATAAGGCCGGAGGTGGGGAAAAGATTAGAGGCATTCCGTGTCAGGTTCAAATATGCAATGAGTTTTCGTATAAGCATCTTTTAGAACAGGGGTGGTGTTACTCACCGGAGGAGTGCTATGCCGAAAAAGAAGAGGAAAAAGTCACGGAAGATACTGAGGAAGAAACCACAGACACGGAAACCGAGGATATCCCGATAGAGACAACAGTATTATCTGAAGATGAACTTACAGAGGCGGCTATCCGAGAAGCTGCCAAAAATGCCGGCATTAGCTCATGGCACGTCAAAAGTATAGAACGGCTCACCAAAGAATTAGAGGAGCTGGAAGATGGCGAACAACCTGAAGATTGACATCATAAACGGGGCTTATTCTCAAATGAGGGTATCCGGGATAACCGTGGACCCGTCAGCCGATGATCTTATACTCGCCCTGAGACGGCTTGAAGGTTTAGCAAATGAACTGTACGGCCGTAATGTTTGTACCGGGTATTATCTTGAGGAAACCCCTAACGTTAATTCTCCATCTGGACTTGAGTCAAAGTTTTGGTATGCTTTTGAGTGTATTCTTGCTCAAAGGCTAATGCCTGATTTCGGCAAAGGCATGAAGCCGGACCCTATGCTTGCGAAAAACGCTAATGCCGGAATGTCGTTTCTTTATTCCAATACCGCAAACCCGAGACAAATCCAATATCCGAGACGGCAAGCTGTTGGGGCTGGAAACCGCCTTATGTATGGTCGTCAAAAATTTTACGATTCTATCCCGGAGGCTCCTAACACCTGTAAGACTAATCGGATGTATATCGGTGATATTGACGATTTCGTTGAACATTTTGAATCATATCTGAATGATGGTGAAGCCATTGCCTCATATACTATTGAAGCCGAGACCGGATTGACCATTGTTTCCGATTCCGACACAAGCCCTGATATAGATTATCAGATACAGGCCGATGGTGGTACGTCTTCAGACGGTCTCCTGCGGGTTAAAATCGTTATGACTACCGATGCCGGACGGGTTACAACTCGTGTAATTAACTTTGAGCTTACCGAAAGCCCGGACATAGATTAATGGCAACATTACCTGTCACACTTATAAAAGGCGATAAAATTGGGAGTGAAACCGATTATAGGGATGCTCTACCTGTCAATATGTATGCCGTTGAAAAAGACATTCTTGGTGCAAAAGGATATATGATTGGATATCCTGGTCTTACAAAATTAACAGACGGAAAAGGTATAGATCGGGGCGGAACTTATAATGAGCGTTTTGGGGATCAATATCGAGTATCAGGGACTAAGTTGATATCAGTTGCCGCGGATGGGACTGTTGTAGAATTAGGCGATATCCCCGGTGCTTCTCAGGCACGTCTTATTGATTTCTATAGTTTCAATACCCAGGGAATCATAGCGAACGGCAATTTTTATCTGTATGATCCGATTGGTGGGTTTCAGCAAGTAGTTGACGCGGATCTTGGATCTCCTATTGATGGGGTTTGGGTTGATAATTATTATTTTATGACAGACGGAGAATATTTATTTCATACCGAGCTTGCCGATGAAACAAGTATTGATCCTTTAATGTTTGCAACTGCTGAATTTATGCCTGACCCTTCTTTAGGGCTGGCTAAAACCCAAGATAATAAAGTTATGGTATTTGGGAGATATTCTCTTGAGTATTTTCAAAATGTATCAACAGCTAATTTTGCATTTCAAAGAGTAGCAACGAGAGGCCAAAAAATTGGGATCGTAGCCACTCATGCAAAATGTGAATCGAGTAATAAGTTTTATATTACTGGTGGATATCGGGATAGTGCTGTATCTGTTTATGCTATTAGTGTCGGTAGTGCTATAAAAGTTTCTACTCGCGAAGTTGATAAAATTCTTGCTGAATATACAGAACCAGAACTCGCTGATATGCGAATGGAAAGCCGGACTGAAAATAATGTAACATTTGTTTTGGTACATCTTCCCGAACATACACTATGTTTTAATGAGACCGTTGCTGCTAAATTTGGAATAGAAGTTGCATGGAGTCTGCTGAAAACCGGAACCGGAGACACAGTTTATCGAGGGATCAACGGCGTATTTGATGCCAGATCCGGACAGTGGATTTATGGGGATAGATTAAACTCTAACATAGGTATTTTAGATAACAATGTCAGCACTCAATATGGCGCTATTACCGAATGGTTATTATATTCCCCACTGGTCAACCTGGAATCATTCTCTATCGATGAATTAGAGATTGAAACCATACCGGGGCACACCACGACCCTTGACGCAACTGTGGCCATTTCAATGACCTATAATGGTGTAAGTTACGGCGGAGAACATTGGATGCAGTACGGGGAATCTGCTGATTATGGCCAGCGGTTTATTTTAAGGCGACTCGGCATTTGTAATGACTGGATGGGGTTTAAATTTAGAGGGGTTTCTGCGTCAAGAATGGCGTTTGCACTTATGGAGTTGATTTATGCCTGATCCAACAACAAAAGAACGTTTAAGAGGTTTGGTATTAAGCGCCAAAGATTTAAAAGCTTTGTCTGATTGGCCTGATGTTTTAGTTGAAGATTACCTCAACATTATTGACAATTTGATTACCATATCTGATCTTCTTGATACTGAAATTGATACAAAAATAGAAGAAATTGCAACCGATTTTACAGACGGTTCAGTTCCTTTTGTTGAAAGTGAATTATTAGCTGAAGATAATACCAATTTCTTTTGGAATAATATTACTAAGATTTTAACACTTAGTGGAGCTCTTTTAAATAATTTGACAGCATCAAGACTTATAGCATCAGATGCAAATAAAAACATTGTTAGTATTGCTGCATTATCTGCTTGGATTGCAGGAACAGCAAATCAAATACTTATCACAGATGATGGAGATGGTTCTGTAACAATATCAATACCAGATACTGATATTACAGGTACAGAACTTGAAACTCTTACTGATGATTCAATGGCAGATACTCTGCATAGGCATTCTGAATTAAGTGCTAGTGATGGAGACCCAGATGCATGTGTCCAAGTTAATGCTACTGGTGAAGTTGTTTTCAGTAGGTCATTATCTTCTGGCACACTGACTCATTCTGCTGTAGGTCCAACAGACAATTTAGATGTGTCTGGAGTAAATACTGTTTTTATGGATTGCTCTGGAGGTAATGTAACTATAGGAGGTTTTGTTGGAGGGGTTAATGGTCAAGTTCTTCATATTGTCAGGCTTTGAGCTGCTGCAAATGATGCTGTGCTGGAGCACAATGAGGGAACTGGAAATCAAGATATTTTTTTACACGCAGGAGCAGATGAAACATTAAACGGAGAATATGGGGGATGGGTTTTGGTTTGTAATGGAACTCATTGGTATGATACGAGTCATTCAAAGCATGTATAATGAAAATAAAATTTTTACCATATGAAGGTGATTTAATAGGACTTCCGACTTCAAAAGATCATCTTAATTTTAGATGGCTTGAACCAGCTTGTAAGGTTTTATTCTCGGTATGCAGGCAGGGAAACGGAGCATCGTGCCATTTTGCGAGTAATAAAAGGGGTGTATTTAAGATCAAGCGCGCCATAAATGAATTTTGCGAATTTGTATTCTGGTTATTTGATTGGTGCAAAATGATAATTGCAAAAGTTTCATTAAAAAAAGTCGGGCCGATTATCGAAAGGTGTGGATTTAAAAAGATTCTTAACGGCAAAATTGATGTTTACATAAGGAGCAGACCATGAGTTTTGTAGGCAATTTTTTTAGAAATATTTTTGGCAGCGGTGACGATAATATCTACGATGCGTCAATTACAGAGGCAGAAGCTCTTATCAGAGGAGCAGAAATATCAGCAGAGAGTCAAAGAGAGGCCCTTGAATACCTGAAAGAAAAAGAAGCCATTCCCAAAGAGGTTAGCGAGGCGGCGTTAAAAAATTTGGGTGGATTATATGGACTTCCCGGAGGTACTGGAAGTCAACAAGAACTTGTAAACCGCGCTATATCATCTCCATTATATAAGGCCATTATGAGCGGCCAGGAAGTCGGGGAAGAGGCTATTTTAGCAAATGCGGCCATGACCGGTGGTTTCCGATCCGGCAACGTTCAGGGGAATCTTTATGATTATAATACGCGGTTGCAAAACAAAGCTCTTCTTGATTCGTACAATCAGCAATCACAGGGTCTAACTGGACTGGCAGGATTGCCAAGCAATGCTTCAG
>JGI10211J34971_10005065_pt1 | contig 10347 bp, 9 predicted proteins | sample Etolagsediment_FD_34971 | JGI IMG/M metagenome (IMG submission 34971)
TGAACGTGAAGTTTTGGAAGCCTATACATCAAACATCCTGATAAAAACAAAGCACCCCCAAATTTTCAAGGACTATAATTAATATACCCTTCGGGAAAGTTTCGAGCATTTTGAATACCTTAGAAAAAAAGATGGAGATTTTCTTTGAACTATGGAAGTTTCCAGCTGCATTCTAACTATCTAAAATCAAATATTGGATTAAAACTTTAGAACCCAGATGACGCGGATTGAACAGATTTGCACGGATCAGGGATAATCCGCTGAATCCGTATTCTATTTTATCTACCATCCTCGAAACTCAATTTTAGTTTTATTTACTATGCTAAAAATATTCAATCCAAAATTAAATCATTCAAAAATTGGCTTTAATTTAATTTCCAAAATGTTCATTTTAGTAGTTAACTGAACCCTTCAAAAATACTATTCGCCCGCGATTTCCTTGATAATTTCAGGGTTGTTGATGATGAGCGTGCTTAATACATTGAAATACATGGTCAGAGGCAAACACACGGTAAGGTCGTCGCTATTTAGAAATTCGTTGTTGGTTTCATAAACATAGCTGCTGATAATGCCAATCCCGACACCCCTTTCGTTGAATGCCAGCCCGCCGCTCATGCCTTTATTCGCCATATTGTCGATAAGATAAACCAGGTGCCCTTCGTAGCCTGGCAATTCTGATGTCCCAACAGAAAGGATACCCTTTTTCACAATGTCAATAAAAGAACTTTCGTTGATCCACCGGTAACCAAAAAGATAAATATCCTCGCCCCATGTGGGCTCGCCAATAAGCTTTAGATTGGCAAGTCCCGGAAATTCATATTCTGAAGGAATTTGCGCATTTGGCTTTAGATTCCTTGGCAAAACAAGCAGTGCGGCATCCATCGAAAAATTGCGCCAAACAACATTTTTTCCGCTGATACCCCCGGCGGTATAGATATTTCCATTTTGATCAAAAACACTGATTGTTGCCTGCAGGCCGGGATTTGAAATTAAGTCTTTTACAATATGAAAGGCAGTAGCAACGAAGTATTCGTTACGATCCAACACTTTTGAACTGACTACTACGCCACAACCCAAGGCGGTGGTTTTTCCCGTCTCTGCATGCATAATGTTGATGGCACAAACATTTCGCTGTGCATTCCGGATAGTTTCGGGGTTGATTTTTTCCTGGCTAAAAACCCCGCCAAAGGCAAATACTGAAATTAACGAAAGGATGATATATTTTCTCATGTATTTCGATATTTAATGCTGGTTGAAAATTTGAATTCTAAAAAGTTTATAACTCTTTAATACAAGAAAAATTGGATGAATAGCAATACATGATGCAGTGTGCCATTTTTTTAGTAGAGACATTTGTAAACGTGTAAATATTCAGGAAAAAGGAATTGTTTTTTTGAAAATAAGGGAATAAGGTTGGGTTTTTAATTGGTTGAAAATTATTGTACTAAGGTAGTTTTTGAATAGATAAGGTTTTTCAATTTCCAATCGAAACATGAAAAACCTCTCCCCCTGCCTCCCGATTATCGGGACTGGCTATCTCCCAAAGGAGAGGAGAGCTTTCTCTCCAGCGAATTGTAGGTGTTTGAATGAACAATATTTTTCGCTCAAGTATCAGGGTTCGCAGCCCCGAGGCACGAGGGGATTGCAACCCTGGAATTTTTCATTTCGTATTCATGAACCGTCAGCCACATAGAGGGAAAAGCTGCACCGGGATTTGAACTCTTCTCGAAAACCATCACTCCATTACAACATCACTCCATCTCTTCGTCACTCCGTTATTCAAAAACTTCAAAACCCCAATACTCCAGATCACCAATAAATTCCTTACCTTCGCTCAAATATATTTCTTTAAATAAATCAGAAAAATGAAAGCAACAAACGCTTTTTCCATCCGGTTTTTGGGTGCTGCCGAAACAGTTACCGGATCAAAATACCTCCTCACAACAAACGGGCTCAACATCATGGTCGATTGTGGTTTATTCCAGGGGTTAAAGCAGCTCAGGGAACTCAACTGGAAGGAACTGCCTATGGATGTTTCAAGCGTTGATTTAATTCTTCTCACCCATGGCCATCTCGATCATATCGGATATTTGCCAAGGATGGTAAATCAGGGCTTTAAAGGAAAAATCTATTGCACCGAACCGACCGAAGATCTTGTGCAGATTATCCTAAAAGATAGCGCCAAAATACAGGAAGAAGATGCCGAACAAGCCAACTATCAAGGCTATTCAAAACACAGCCCGGCATTGCCACTTTACACACTAAAGGATGTTGAACAAACCCTGCCCCTTTTAAATCCGGTCCAACCCAATGAGTTTATTGAATTGTCGGAGGAAGTTCGTTTCAGGTATCGCAGGGATGCCCATATTCCCGGGGCTGCTTTTATCGAGCTCGACGCAAATGGCAAACGCTTTGTTTTTTCAGGTGATATTGGCCGTCCGCATGATGCCATGCTCACTCCTCCCGAAAAACCTGAAAAAGCAGATTATCTCATCGTGGAATCCACTTATGGAGATCGGCTGCACCCAAAAAATTCGACCAAAGACACCCTGCTGGCCATCATTCAAAAAAGCATCGGCAAGCATGGCCCCTTGTTGGTTCCTAGTTTTACGGTGGATCGTGCGCAGGATTTTATGTATCTGATCTGGCAACTAAAAAAAGAAGGCAAAATTCCTGACATACCGGTTTACCTCGACAGCCCTATGGGATTGAATGTCAGCAAACTCTTCCTGAAATACCCTGAATGGCAAATTCTTGAACCGGATGTTTTCAGGGAAGTTTTTCAAAACACCCGCATGGTCACGACGGTGCAGGAAACCCGCCGGCTGGCACGTAAAAAAATGCCCATGATCATCATTGCCGGGAGTGGAATGATGAATGGCGGACGCATCCTGCAATACCTCAAGGAACACCTCGAAGATCCAAGAGCTACAATTATCATCCCCGGTTATCAGGCTGCCGGAACACGGGGCCGAAAACTGAGCGAAGGCGAAACGGAGATAAAAATGCACGGAAAGTATTTCAAGGTAAAAGCAGAGGTTGTGCATATTCACACCATGTCCTCACACGCCGATCAGGGAGAAATCATTCAGTGGATGTCAAAAATTAAAAACAAACCGAAAAAAGTATTCATTGTCCACGGTGAGCCCCATTCAAGTGATGCTTTGCGACTGAAGATCAAAGACACATATGGCTGGGACTGTTATCTCCCGGGGCTTTTCGAGGAGGTTGAACTCCCTTAGTTATTTGCTCCCATCCATGGCTTCTTGGTCAGGCTTGTAATCCTCACCCCCTAATACAATCGGGGCTCTTCCAAAGGCATTCCTGTAGAAAGGTCTGCAATCCCTTAGCAGCATGGGGTTTGCAGCCCTGAATCCCCAATCGTTTAGGGTTCGTAGCCCGGTCGTTTATGGCCGGGATATTAAGCGAACCCCAAAGACAGCGTAGGGCGTTTACGCCCGGATCATTCATCATTGCGAGCGCTGTTTTTTTTAATCAAGTGCTATTCCATTCGCCCTCAAAAATTTCTTTAGTTCTTCTTCAAATGTGATTTTTTGATGATGCACTTGCTGATTTAAAATATAATTTCTAACCGACTGCACCTGGCTGTGTGAAACCGAAAAAACGCTATATGCCTCCTGCCAGGCAAACTTTTGTGGAATATAATCGTGGCTGTTTATCCAGTGCGAAGACTCCCCTTTGATTTGGTTGGCCACTTTTGAAGCACTCATCACAGGCATCTGTCCTAAAAGCAAATGGAAATGATCGGAAATGCCATTGGCAGTATCCACATAAATATCTCCTCCCTTGGAATATTTTTCCTTGTAGTGTGAGATGAGCAGTGGAATAAGGGTTTTGGAAATTGAGTGTTCTCGGTTTTTTGTTGACCAGATGTAATGCATCCAGATTCTTGAATAGGTGTGTGCAATATAGGTGTGTGCCATACAGTATTGTATTTGGAAGGGCGTAAACGCCCTGTTGTTTTTTATTCGCAATCCGCATTTCCGGACGTGAACGTCCGGGCTACGGAAACCTTTCACCCCGCCGGGTCAAGATCCCGGACAAAAGACTCTCACAAATATAATCTGCATCTCTTTGTTTCAATATTTTTTCCGGTCGTTCACCCAATTCCCGATCCATTCAAATCCGCGGTCCGGCCGTTCATAGCTTATGCTCGGGTCTTAACGTTTCGTAGCCTGGTTATTTACGTTTCGTAGCCCGGCCGGTCATGGTTCGTAGCCAGGTCGTTTATGGCCGGGATAAAAAACGAACCCCCAAAACCCCAGGGCGTTTACGTCCTTATTCCAGATAAAATTAAATATCGCAGTTTCTCGGAAATAATCAAAGAGTGTCAGGGTTGCGATCCCCTTGTGCCTCAGGGCTGCGAACCCAGAGCAGCATGGGTTCGCAGCCCCGAAGGGGATCGCAACCCTGAGAATGAAATGATACACTTTATATTTGGGGAGAGCTAGGGTGGCTTGTTAAGTTTCTATTTTTGTCATTTTTGAATTTATGGTAAGTAGATTGTTCCTGCAAAACTTTGATAATTTGCCTGACGTGCAGCTCCTTCGAGATCATTATAAAGCGTTCTGTTATTTATATTCATCTTTTCAAGATCAAAAATTGCTGGATTAATTGACTTACGAGGTATTAATAGCTTTTTTAAAACATGAGATTTGTTGATGTAATTTAAAAAACCTTCAAGCTCAAAAATATCAGGATGGCTGATTTCAGAATAAAAACTCCTCTGTAATCTATTTCTGGAAATATTTGGTACTTCAACATCTTCAATAATTTTAATATAATTCCCCATGCCATCAGCTATCTCTCTGATATTTTGAATTTCTAATTCCCAAACGGCAACATATCCGCTAATCAATTTTGGCGTTGGGGTTAACCATTGTGAGTCAATAAAAGGTTGAAAGGCAAACCATGCTGCTACATAAGGACTCAATGTCCAGTCCAAAAATGGTGTTAATAAACCATAATGTCTACCAATAATCAATAATTGTTGGTCATTTAGCTCATTAACTTTTATGCCATCAATACCTCTAATTTGGTGTTTGAATGATTTTAATGGGAAAGTTTTCATTTGCTCATAGGCTTTTTTGCCCCGAGTCTTTTTTACATCTTTTAATTTGGTTTCATATGGATAAATGCCTTGTAAACCCATACCAATCAACATTTGACGTTCAACATGGCTGGCAAGTTTCCAATCAGGATCAAACTGACCACGATATATTGGCCAATTTATTCTTCTGTCACTAATTATGTATTCTCGAAATTCGCTCCAGGACGAAAATGTAATTATTTCAGTTGGATTTTTCATTCATCATTCTTTAAAACACATCTAATAGAATAACCCTTATAATTATCTGCAGGTCACTTATAAATTACAGTATGAGGATCCTTAATTTTTCGCACAAAAGGATCATCCAAGGTTGTGAAACTCCAAACCTCACCTTCAGTAGTATTTCCATGATCATCATGTGCAATGATTTTCCAGTAATATGTTGTGGCATACTCTAATGTACCAGGTGTGTAAAAAGTATCTGCTAATGTGGTTGCAACTTGTGGTGGTGTGATTTCTGTTCCGAAATAAACATCGTATATTAGTGGGTCGCCATCCGGATCGGAGCACGACCACTGCAAAAAAGTGTCAAGAGCTATATTAATGGAATTGTTTCCGGGGTAAATATTTGTAACTGTTTTGGGTGGGATGTTTACACCCGGATTTTTTATACACCTCAAACTTATCATTCTACTCAGTAAAGAATATCGATCGACTCCATTGCAATTACCCCATAATCCTCTACCTAATCCATTTGTTGATGACCAGAATGCTGTGGTATCATAGTTTGAATAAAAGCCACTACTAACTAGATACCTTCCTGCTGGTTTAGCATTAAATCCATATTTATTTGTGCCATTTTGAAATCCAATTGATTTCAGGTTCTTCCCAGCATTATACCCTCTACCGCACCAAGTCACTAATTTATCCCATTCAGGATCACCTATACCATAAAGGCTATCTGTAAAACCCTCAAGAATTTTCCATTCCTGATCTGTGGGAATGTACCAACCATCGGGGCATATCCCAGTACTTCCCTCAAAAGTTTCATAGTTCATGGCTTCCCACCAATTATAAAGACCCCCAAAACTGTCACAATTTAGGGGATCGTTTTCGAAACAATATTTTTCAATGATTCCATTATCTGTCATATGCACCCCCCCGTCAATCCTTTCCCCAATATTCAAATTTTCCGCCATCCAACATTGCTCCCCAATTTGTATAGTGGAATACGTTTGGTCATCCCTATGATCAAATATTGTATCCCCACATAAAAAAGGTCTAATCCCAAATGAAATGTACAATTGATCAACTGAGGTATCACAAGAAGTTGCTATTTGCCATTCTAATTTGTAATACTCTTGTGTTTTACCAAGAAATATCGATGTGGGTGATTGGGGATCAACTACAAAACCACTATCTCCACTGAGGATTGTCCAATGGCCCTCCCCCTGTGTTGGCGTATTCGCACCCAAAATTGTCCATGTTCCACTAAGGTCAAATTGGTCTTCGCCAGCATTGGCAATAGTAGGTGTTTCAAAAAACGTTATATAAACTGAATCAACTGATGTGTAGCATGGAGTTGAAACTTGCCAGTGTAACAGATAAGCCTCACATTCCAAACCTGTAAATTGAGCCAATGGATTTGCAGCATCATCAAATATACCTCCCTCACCGGAAATAACTGACCACAGACCCTCACCATTTTCAGGAATGACCGCATTCAAGGTTACAGTAGTTTCATCGCTATTGATAAGAATATCTTCTCCTGCTATAGCCTGTGAAGGTGTATCGCCGAAAGTTACTTTTACATTATCGGTATTGGAACCACAGCCCGTAGAAATCGTCCATTGAAGATAATAGACTTTACAAGGCTCGCCGTGAAATTGTGTATTTGGGTCGGCTGGGTCATCAAAGTAGCCCTCAAAAGAGCCAAGCTTTGTCCACTCACCTTGTCCAAATTCGGGATCGTTTGCCTCCAGTTGGGCAAAGGTGGTGCTATCATAAAATGTCTGATCCGGCCCGGCATTGGCATTGTCTGGCTGTGGGGTACAATCACCGCAAGTTTCAAACCAGTTGCTGCCACTCCAATAGTTTAGACAGTTGGTAGTGGTATTGTAAATCTGCGTACCAACAGCAGGATTTTCAAGAGCATCCCGTTCTTCGGTGCTCATGGATTGTATGCCGTTTCCTGCCGTGTTGGCATGAAGGGCGTAGGGCACACTCAAAAGCTGCACAGTGCCAAAAACCTGGAAATCGCCGGTGTTTCCAATATCGATCAGCTCTTCGAGAAAGTAGGACCCATCGCCCCAGCTTATACTGCCAAAGGTTCCGTTGATGGGTTCACCGCCTCCAATATTCAGACTAACCAGGCCAAGGGCATTAGTGGTAACGAAATGCTGTTCGGAGTAGGCTATATCACCTTCGGGGGAACCTATGCGGATTTGAAACTTGAGCGTAATATCCTGCAAAGGCAGTACTTCGCCATTGCCATCACGGACGACAGTTTGAAATTTAAAGGCCTGGGGTGCTTGTGCAAAAGTGCTTACTGCAAAAACAATTGCAATGAGAAAGAGTACAATTTTTTTCATAGCTCATTAGGGTTTTTAATAATTGATGTAAAAATAAACAATTCATTTCAAATACGATGCAGGCAATTGTTCTTCTTATAAAAACTATTGAAAAGGGATTTTTCACTTCTCCCCCGGTCTCCCGAATTTCGGGGATGGGGCAATTAAAGGTATTTCATTTTCCAAAGTTGTTAAAACACTAAACAATCCTACGCAAATTATTTCTTACCTTCGCTAAAATGAAATTCGTAAAATGATTCCCAACAATAAGCCCAAAGTCATGGAAAATTTGCAAGGTTTAACAAAACAGATTATTGAAGTTCACCAATATTTTAAAAACTATGCTGTAAGGCAGGTTAATCATGCCCTTACAATACGAAATTGTATAATCGGCCATTACATTGTTGAGTATGAGCAGAGCGGGGAAGACAGAGCTGAATATGGCAAAAACACGCTTAAAGTACTTTCTGACAAACTCGGCGAAACGGGAATCAAAGGATTTTCTGATCGTAGTTTAAGGTTGTATCGTCAGTTTTATTCTCAATACCCTTTAATTTGGCAATTGATAACTGCCAAATTTCAAGATGCAGAAATTCAGATGTTTGGAATTTGGCAATCGGAAATTGCCAAATCTCAAATAAAGAATCAATTTATTGCTGAAAATCAGGAATCCATTCCTGTTGAGCTTTTAATTGACAAATTAAGCTATACCCATTTTATTGAGCTTATCAAAATAGAGGAACCCTTAAAACGAACCTTCTATGAAATTCAGACTATTAAAAATAATTGGACTGTTGATGCCTTGCGGCGAAATATTAACAGTATGTTGTATGAACGGATTGGCTTGAGCAGGGACAAAGAAAACATGCTGGAAAAGCTTAAAAATGAAAGCCAGCAACAAATGCCTGATATAATTAAAAGCCCTTACCTACTTGAATTTCTCAACATCCCCGAAAAAGCCGAGTATTCCGAGACAGATTTGGAACAAGCAATAATTAACCATTTGCAAAATTTCCTGATCGAGATGGGGAGAGGGTTTTGTTTTGAAGCACGCCAAAGAAGAATCACTTTCAACAACCGACACTACCGCATCGACCTGGTCTTTTACCATCGGATTCTGAAATGCCATGTACTGATTGATCTGAAAATCGGAGAATTTGATCATGCTGATGCCGGGCAGATGAATGTATATTTGAATTATTTTAAAGAAAACGAAATGAGTGAAGGCGATAAAGAGCCGGTGGGCATTATACTCTGCTCACAAAAGGACGAAGCCCTTGTTCATTATGCTACCGGCGGGCTTCCGCAGGAAGTTTTTGTGAGCAAATACATGTTGCAACTGCCCTCAGAGGAACAACTGATAAAATTCATTAATGCCGAAATCAATCAATATAAAGTTTAAACTATTCACCCTTCCTCCCAGCAATTATTTTTTGCTTTCGCTTCCATTCTTTCTATAATGTCAGGGTTGCGATCCCCTCGTGCCTCTGCCAAAGGCATTCCTTCGGAAGGGGCTGCAATCCCATTACCGCATGGGTTCGCAGCCCCGCAGAGCCTGCTCTGCCCATGCGGAGGGATCGCAACCCTTGAACGGAATATCTGATTATATTAACCGGAATTGAACAAATCGATTTTGCATATATCAATCTTTTGACACATCATTTTTCCGCCGCGTTTCATCAAGAATTTTTTTTGTGGCCTCCCGCCCAATTTCAACGAGTTCGGCTGAGCGATAAAAATCGTAGGTACCACACGACTCTCGCGAGATATTGATCATCACGTCAGGTGCGTTTTTTTCGAGCGATAATTGTGTCAAATGGTATCTCATCAAATCGATGGTTTTATTCATCACATCGAAAAAGCCCAATTTTTCCTCTTTATCCTGTGGAAGAATCTTATGCAGTTGAATCTGGAAATTTCTGATGTTTTTTTGATAAAGGGTCTCGGTAGTGGAGGCCTCATCTTGTCTGGTCTTGGCATTGGTTGGGGGAATATCAGCACTTACATTTACGGCAATCAGCAAATCACCCTCCACGCGCTTTACACGATTTACAGGAATATTGTTTAATACGCCCCCGTCCACAAGCAATGCGGTTTTTGTTGCTATCGGAGTTATCACGGTCGGTATGGCGACCGAGGCCCTGATGGCATCCCAAATGCTCCCCGAGGTAAACACCACCTCCTTTTTATTCAGCAGGTCGGCAGCCACAGCGACAAATGGGATTTTGAGGTCTTCGATATTTTTATCTTCAATAAACTGCTTCATGGTATTGAAGACCTTATCCCCCTTCACCAGGCCCTGGCTACTAAAGGAAAAATCCACCAGGTTGAAAACTTTAATCTTGTCGAGGCTGCACATCCAGGTTTTAAATTCCTTCATTTTCCCGAGGGCAAATATCCCCCCCACCATAGCCCCCATCGAGGTGCCTGCAATGGAAACGATTTCATAGCCCTGCTTTTCCAGTTCTTCAATTACACCAATGTGGGCAATGCCCCTGGCGCCACCTCCGGATAATACCAACGACACCTTTTGTTTCATAATTACTACATTTTAGCGTATAAAGTTATCATTTTAGTAAACAGAAATTGCTGTTGTTTGATTATATTTTCATCTTAATAACAAGATTTCATATTACACATTCCAGTGTTGCTAAACCTTTTTGTGTTTAGCTTTGTTAATATCCTGAAGAAATAATTTTTTTACCA
>JGI10211J34971_10005066_pt1 | contig 10346 bp, 6 predicted proteins | sample Etolagsediment_FD_34971 | JGI IMG/M metagenome (IMG submission 34971)
GATCCGGAGGTCTTCAGACCGGTCTTAAATGATGATGATCAGCCTTTTTTTCCTAGCTGGATCATCGAGAATACACCCTATGCAAATGACTTTCACGGGGATAGAATAGATAACCCTGACCTCAATGGAATTGACGGACTTCAGCTCGATTTTGAACAGCAGACCGGTATCTCAAATCCCCGCAAGACGATTAGCGGAACCGGAACAATCGCATACCTGTATCTTGAAGTGGTTCAAATGCCTGATAATGAAGATTTCTCCACTTCTATCGTTTTCGATAATATGGCGAATCCCATAAATAGAAAAACGAGTTATTATGTTGATGATGATCCAGGAGCGAAAAAGTTTTTCAATATCGTTCGTAATCTTTATCCTACGGTCACCGGGGCTAGCATTTACCCAGACCTGGTGGATACTCTCCTGACACCGGGGGACAGTTATTCGTCCTTTCTGGGCGAACGCTATCTCGGCGCCGAGTTCGACTCCACCCAGGCCATCTGGACATATAATGTGCTGAGTCTGCCCAATAATGCAAGTTTTGCCATCGATACGGTAAATAATGCCGATATGATGACCTTCACCACGGCGGCCAACAGCCATGGCAAGCTGGAGGCGGAGATTTTTCTCGATGTGCCCGGCGGCAAGTATCACGATGAGACGCTCTGGGAGGTCATTGTGGATCACCCGCCCTCCATCACCGCCAACGCCTTCACCTTTCGGGAGGATGTGGACACCACGATCTCAACTTCCTCGCTCTTCACCGATCCCGATGACAGCGGTCAGAATATCCGCATGTTCCTTGAGCCCAATGATTCGGTCTACCTCGATTACAACGGCGATAATACTTTTACCCTCTCGTCTCAGCTCAACTGGTTCGGCACCCGGACCCTGAATGTCAGGGTGCGGGATACACTGGGGGTTGAGGATACAAAATCCATCACTTTCAATGTGGACCCGGTCAACGATATTCCGTCCCTGGATCTGAGCAGGGTAGGGGGGAGCCACCTGCGGGACACCCTCGTCATTCACCACGGGGTGGATGATACGCTGAGTATGGATCCGTTTTTCTCGGATGTTGAGGACAGCCTCGGGACTTATTCTTTCGTCAACAGCAATCCGACGGCTCTCGGGGTCGTCGATCTCGGTGCCCGGAGCTACCGCTTCACCGCCCAGCTGGATGCTTTTTACGGCGATGTGCCGGTGTATTTCACGGCTCTGGACTCTGAGGGGGGAGTGGCGAAGGATACTCTGATCGTGTCGGTGCGCTCTTTCCCGCCGGAGATCGTCATGAGCGATGTGATGGTGCTGACGGTGGATACCAGCGCGGTCCATACTGTCAATCTCACCAACAAGGTGAACGACCGCGATACGGAAAGCGGCAATTTCAGCTGGACCTTCAAGGCCCTGGACGAAGTGACGCTGGAGGAGGATCCCCATGTCAGTCTCTCGGTGGAGGGGATTTATCTGAAGATCAAGTCCGATACCACCTACTACCGCGAGAATCTTCTGGCGATGACGGTCACCGATGACGATTTCAATACCGCCTACGACACGGTCAAGCTCATCATGATCGTCAGCTATGCGCCTTTCATCTATCCCATGCCCCTGCAGTACCTGCTCGAGGACAGCACCTACGAGGTGATCAGCCTTGACACGATGGTTCTGGACTACCGGGATCCGCCCGGAAATATCACATGGAAGCTGGATTCTGTGAAGACGGAGCTCCTCACTGCCAGCATTGATCCCGAAACCCACGTCATGACCATTACGACCAACGCCAAGCGCCGTTTCGGTCTCAACCGCCTCTCTCTGAAGGCCACCAATACCTATAACAACAGTTCATTCACCTCCATGAATGTGTACGTCATCAGCCGGGATCCCGACCCCAACATCCTCGAAATGGAGGCCGATACGCTCTTCTGGCAGGATTCGGTCTTCTTTGCGGATCTCTCGAAGATGGTCATCGATGATATGACGCCCCCGGACAGTATCGAATGGAGTGTCAACTCCCACCGCGGTCTCATCCGCTCTCATATCACGCCCGGCGACTCGCTCTTCCTGATCACCGGTACGCAGCTCAGCGGCACCCTGCCCGACTCCCTTTTCTTCCGGGCCGAGGATCAGGACGGTAATTTCAGCCGCTATACGCTGCCGCTGTGGATTATTGAGGATGACGGGCCCGTCTGGACCGACATCCCCCTGACCCGTCTCACGCCCTCCGACCATACAAAACGTCTGCCCCTGGGGCAATTCGTCAGTGATGACATGACACCGGACTCAACGCTGCTTTTTGAGTTCAGCGGCCTGCGCTTTTTCGACTCCCTCGATGTGCGCATTTCCCCGAAGAAGGATTCCCTCACCCTGACGCTCAATAAACTCGATTTCCGCGGCATGATCTACTTCCGTATGACGGCCATCGATGAGTTCGGTCACAGCACGGTCTCTGACACCTTCGCCGTTGAGGCCCTGCCCGGCTATCCGCCCCTGTGGCGCACGCTGCCCACTCTCACTTTCAATAACGACCATGCAGACACCAATCTCGTCCTCTGGAATTATCTCAGCGACGAGGATACGCCCCTGGCGGACCTGGATCTGAGCTTCACCTCGCTGGTTGACTCCTCCATCGTGTCCATAACGATCGACGCCGACAGCCGCGTCACCATCGATCCCATCGACAAGACCCTGCCCGTGAAAACCTGGATAAAGTTCAGCGCCACCGACATGGATACCTCAGCCTCAACCGTCATGAATGTCACCATCAACGACGTCACCGCACCCGCCGCCAACGTCCAGCACATGTACAACACGGTCATGCCCTACCGCCTCACCCTCATCGTCGCCGCCGATAAGTCCGTCACCGGCTTCGCCGCAAAAATGTTCCGCGACGGCATTCAGACCAGCCTCACTTTCGACCTCTTCGATCCCGACCAGAAGGTCTATACCGCCAACTATGTCACACGCACCGGTGGCTCCTACTCCCTCGCCGTCACCCTCAGCGACGTCCGCAATAATCAGCAGACCCTCACCGACGAATGGACCGTCGCTACCCTCGCCAAAGGCAGCTCCGCCCGCCTCAGCAGCCCCGACGGCCTCCTTCTCTACAATCTCGGCCCCGTCATCCCCGCAGCCTCCACCGCACCCTCCACCGCACCCTCCACCGCAGCCTCCACCACCCCCGCCGCCTCACCACCCACCTCACCAGCCCCCGCTGAGCCAGGGGAAAGAGTCTATTATTCCACCGCCCGATCAGCCCCCGATCTCCCCGCCATGCTGATCCTTACACCGTCCAAGCCCGATCCCCATTCACCCGCAAACCCCCTCTCCAAATCAGTCTCCTCTGACCTTCCTTCAGCCTCAAGCTCCCATTCTTCAACCCTCCGCGTCACGCAGTTCTCCTCAACTTCAACCTCAACCTTATCCTCATCCTCAACCTCAGCCTCAAAAATCTACTCCCTCGACAGCCCCGGCGCCCTTGATGCCTACACCATCGTCAGCCGCCCCGCCAAGGATCTGCCTGACCGTTTCTTCAGCTTCTACTTCGCCCCGGATGACCCCGCAACCCTGCCTCAATCCTCTGCCAACTCCTCCGTTCTGACACCCATCCCCACCTTCTACAACCGGGATAGCCGCGAATTTCAGGCAGTCCTCCCCCTCAACAAATCTTTCATCTTCGGCCGCTCAGAAGAGGAGGCGGAGTCCCGCTCCCTGAACACCGAGGAACTGTCCTGCTATCCCAACCCCTTCAACAGCCGCCTCACCGTCGAATGGACCAGCCTCACCCCCGTCAGCGGCTCGGTCTCCGTCTACAACATCCTCGGCCAGCGAGTTTTCCACAGCGGACGTCTCAACTACCCCGCAGGCCTGCAGCGCTTCAGCTGGGAGGCCGCCGACCAGAGCGGACGAGCTCTGCCCTCAGGTATGTATTTCCTGAGGTTTGAGAACGGAAGCCGTCAGATCCTCCTGAAAAAAATCACGCTGCTGAGATGATGATGAATACAGCCAAAATGACTGCCAAACGACTTAGCAAGGGGGTTGAGACCATGCCTTCCCGCCTTTTTAGAACTTTGAATCAACTGAATATTGACTTGATAAATAGACTGAAAATGCGTCAAAACACACAAAAATTAGTGTTGAGCCCGTCGGCTTCTGCGACTGAGTCTGCTTACGATAGGGACTGGGGCCGCCGTGCTCTCTGGTCCCTGAGTCTGCTCCTGCTGCTGCTCACGCTTTCGGCCTGCCCGAAGAACAACGGGGGAGGAGACGGGGTGTCCGATCACAATAAGGCGGGTTGGAATCATTTTACCGACGGCAACTATGCCGATGCCCTCGGGGAATTCGACCTGGCCCTGGATCTGGATTTTTATGATGTGGAAGCCAATGTCGGCAAGGGCTGGAGCCTGATCATGCTGGATAATACGGCTATCACTTCGGCCTCAAGCTATCTTCAGAAGGGTGAGGACGACGAGAACTGGATTATTGTCGCCCGAGCCGGACTCGCATTTACGTCCTATCTCGCGAAGGAATGGTCGAACAGTCTGGCCTATATCGATTATGTCCTGACTCAGGACGCGACCTTCGCTTTCGCCAAGGAAAATTCCATCGATTACCGCGACCTGCTGCTGCTGAAGGCCAAGGTGGAGTACCTGACTAAGAATTACAGCGCCTGCTGGGAGACCCTGCAGGGCATCACAAGCTCATACAGCGGCAGCGCCGACAACAAAAGCAGCTGGGTGATCGCAGGGGTGACCTACCCCACATGGCAGGCCTACCTCGCGGAGATACTGTATCTGCTGAGTGAAGAGCTCTAAAGAAGTGGTTCGACCTGGGTCGGACGCATGTCCGACCCAGGTCGGACATATTTATACATTTTTCCTGTATAAATATTCATTCACCGTCTGATAATAACCCTGCGCATTTCTAAAGAAATAGGTCCTTAGCTGATCATCCCAGGGACGATCACTGACTCTTTCTCCTATCCAGATATTATAATCGGAATATGTATAGTCTTCCGGTCGTTTAACGATCTTGGCTGAAACAGGATTCAGATGGATATACATGATTAAGTTATATAAGTAGTCATCTCTGTTGACAATTTTACCATTTAATTTGGACGCAAACAGTTTTCCATATTGATTGTGCCTTGCATTGAAATGCTGTGCGTAGGAAGTCATAATCCTTTGAAGTATTTGATATAACGGCGTTTCACCCGTTTGCTGCAATAGGAGATGATAGTGGTTTGGCATGAGACAGTAAGCATGGACATTGGCTCCCATGGTCATTGTATTGTGATACAGAGTCCTTAAGAATTCCTCGTAATCGAGAAAATTATAAAACAGTGTTCGCCCTTGACTGGTCCTGTTATAATAATGAACAATAACATCCTTCTCGTACTGCTCGATCTTGATTCTCATACGATCACCGGGCTCCTCGCCCGTCTCCCAGTTTGAATGTTCCGGTTCTTATGTCTGGAAACATTATATGGAGTTGTATGCAGAAATGCAAATTTTAAAAAATTTATGTATAATTATGCATGAATTTTGCATAAAAGTGTCCGGCCTGGGTCGGACATGCGTCCGACTCAGGCCGGACCGCTATTCCGCTTTACCTACAAATTTATCCCAATATCCTCTATAAACACAAACCCCTGTATCCGCGGCAGATTATTCATCAGATTCCCCTCGTTGTCCAGAGGTATGATCTGATTCAGTCCGTTGTCCACAACCCAGATCTTGCTGTTCAGATCATCCGATATGATCCGGTAGGGATAGCGGAACTGTATCTCCTCACTGCCCCCGATCGGCGTCGGACTCAGATTTCCGTCTGTGATGATGCTGATCCGGGTGTTGTGGATGATCCAGATGACTTCACTGGTCCCCAGATCACTCACCGCGATATGGCTGGGATTGTCGTAACCCGTACTGGCTACCGGCACTTCCGTAAAACCTACATTGTCCTTCTCGATCATCTCCACTTCATCGTCGGAGATGTCCGCGATATACACCACATTGTTGCTGTGGTTGGAAAAATTCAGATGGATGGGCTCCCGGTACCCGTTCCCCGCCTGACTCGTGCCGTGGAAGATCCGCTCCTGGTCCGCCACGGTGCCCAGCGTGTCCCCCGGTGCGTCCCCCAGTGCGATGCGCACAACCCGGTCATTGCCCGTGTCCGCGATCCACACGTCCCCCGTCTCCTGATTCACCTTCAGCGCCCGGGGACGGTTGAGCCCGTAATATCGTCCGATCACCTGGTCCGTGTAGCCGTTGATCACCGTCGCACTGTTGCTGCCCACGTCCAGCACCCAGATCTGCCGCAGACTCTGAAAAATGTCCACGTCAATGGGATGGGTGAAACCGCCGTAGGTCTTCACCACCTGACCCGATTCGTTGATCTTGAAGACCTGTCCCAACTCATAGTCCGCCACATAGCAGCCGAAAAATTCATCCACATTCGTGGCAATCGCAATGGGTCGCTTGTAGGTCCCCTGGGCGTTGAGCAGAAACTCCCCGATCGCACTGTATTTGTAAATTTTGTCCGTTCCGCTGTCCGCTACCCAGATCACTCCGTGGTTGCTGTAAACCAGTACCTCAATGCTCCTCTCACTGCTGGCCCCGTAGGGATCCGTCACCGTCACCGTCAGATTCACCTTCAGGTCCCCCGTCGGCGCCCGCCATGTCGCGATATTGGGCGTGTTCGCAGATGTCGTGAACACTCCCCCGCCGTCATCACTCCAGCCGTAACTCACAGTCCCGCCATTGGGATCAAAAGCCACACAGGTCAGGTTGAGGGTGTTCCCCTGAAGCACCGATGTCGCCGAAGGGATCAGCGTCGTGATCGTCGGAGCCGCATTCACCACCGTGATGGTCAGCTGAAAAGATGTTTTGCCCCCCTTGCTGTCATCCGCCGTCGCCTTGATTATGCACTCAATATTGTCCTCAGGCGGTGCCGTCCACACCACATCCTCCCCCGTCTCCGCACTGAAACTCCCGAAATCCGCCTCCCAGCTCACGATCACATCATTCCCGTCCTCATCCGTCACATCCGCCGTCAGCGTGATCTCCTCCAGAGGTGATGCCGTGTTCTTCTCCGCCGTCACTTCCAGCACTGGCGCAACATTCTCCGTGCCCGTACAGGCCGTCAGAAGCAGGGCCGCCGACGCAGCCGCGATCAGAAGAGGGAAGAGTCGTCTAAACACCTTTCGCAGCAGAGTTCCGCCGCCAAAAAGGGTTTGAGAATACCGGAACCGGGTGGATTTCATCATCACTCCTTTCATTACATCCCAATTTAAAGCATATTCCGGACCAAAATCCAAAAAAACAGCCTCCGCCGCCCCTTTTAAGTGTCACTTGAAGGAATTCTGCCTAAATCCCTGCCATTTCGAGGCATTCAGAGGGTCTCAACTCCCCCTGATCACGATTTTTCAGTCAATTATTACCCGATTTGTGGAAAATATTTCCCGCACCCGACCGCCTTTTTTCCCTAAATTTGTCTCTGATATTATGCGGATTCAGAGAATGAATACATTTTTTCGCGGAACATTGAACTTTTCAGCCCCGGTGACACCTGTGAATGGGTGTTGAGACCGCCGTGGCACGTTATTTGTCCAAAACGAGTGGAAGCAATGCCCCGGAATGCGGCTGTAAACGAGAAAAACAGGAAGCGTTGAGTGGCTGAAGAAGAAAAAAAAGTTTTGACCAAAGAGGAAAAGGCCGAGGCCCGCGCGAAAGCGAAAGAGGAAAAAGCCAAAGCCCGCGAAAAGGCCAGAGCGGAAAAGGAAAAGGCCAAGGCCGATAAAGCCGCCGCAAAAGAGGCCGCAAAGGAAGCCAAACGCCAGGAAAAAGAAGCCAGAGCAGCCGCGAAAAAAGGGGGAAGCCCCGAAGAGGATGATGAAAATGCGTCCCCCCGCGCAAAAGCTGTCAAAAAAAGAGACACCGAAGCGGAGGGAGATTCCGACTCCGTCCCCACACTTCTCGTTGTGTATATCGTTGTCGTTGCCTTCGCCCTCAGCGGCGTCGGCGCCTATTACCTCGTCAAAGATGTCCTCCTGCCCCGTGTCCACCACTCCCGCATTGAAAAACAGCTCGATGCCATTCGCCAGGAACGGGCGCAGAAGAATAAGATCGGCATCGTCCAGGGCCTGAAGGACTTTACCGTCAATACCTACGGTTCCTCCAGACGCTTCGTCGTCGTGGAAATCGCCGTCGAAGCAGAAAATCAGGATATCATCGATGAGGTCCTTAACCGCGAAGGACGTTTCCGCGATTCCATGATCGCCTACTTCCGTGGCTATAGCGCCACCGAGATCGCCAGCCCCGATTTTCCCGGTAAAGCCAAACAAGAGATTAAACGTATTATAAATAACAGCCTGACAGTAGGCTGGATAGATTCCGTCTATTTTACACAGCTCATCGTGGATTAGCACGGAATAAGGAGTAAGCCATGGCAAAAGCACTGTCCCAGGAAGAAATTGATGCCTTATTGAACAATGTGTTCACCGGCGAGGAGACCCGCAGCGCCGATAGCGGCACCCGCAAAAAGGTCACTGTCTATGATTTCAAACACCCGAATCTCATCAGCAAAGACCAGATGCGCCTCCTGGAGAAGATCCATGAAGGCCTCGTGCGCAATTTCTCCGTCTTCCTCTCCGTGCAGCTCAGAACCATCGTCGAAGTGAATCTGCTGGCCATCGACCAGATCAACTACTCGGAATTCGTGATGTCGATCTCAACCCCCGGTGCTATCTATGTCGGGGCCATCGATGACCCCTACAGCCAGTTCGTCCTCGAGATCTCACCCCAGCTCATTATCTTTATCGTGGAAAAACTCTTCGGCGGCCAGGGCGATTTCGTCTCCACCAGCCGCACGATCTCCGTCATCGAACGGCGCGTCATGAAACGTGTTGTCGATCATACGGTCAAGGAGATCGCCAAACAGTGGAGCAGCCTCAAGGAGTTTCAGGCCAAGATTCAGCGCTTCGAGTCCAACCCCGAGTTTGTGCAGATCGTCCCCGCCAATGAACCCGTCGTGGTCGTCAGCATGGAAATCGAGGTCAAAGGCAATACCACTATGATGAATCTCTGCTATCCCTATACCTGGATCAGCAAGATCATCAGCAGCACCGACCTCACCGATAAGGTGCTCTTCGATACACCCGAAACCAAGGATGCCGACCTCAAACAGGTCCGCGACAATATGAACCGCACCCGCGTCGCCTTCCAGGCTCGCCTCGGCAGCGCACGCATCCCCTTCCGCGATATCCGGGCCCTGGAAGTGGGGGACATTATTAAACTCAATACGGAAATAACTGACCATATTTACGCCTATGCACAGAATAAGAAGCTCTACCTCGCCTCCATCGGCAAGGTCGGCAAACGCTACGGCGTGAAGATCCATAAAATCCTGAAGGGAGAGGATGAAGATGAGTGATCTGAATAGAAAGGAACTTTTCAATAGCGCCTACCAGGCCGTCCAAGCCACGGTCCGGGAGACGATGGAACAGCTCTTTATGCGGAATTTCACCGTGTCTATGACGGTGAGCGAAGAGGATAACCTGGCCGTCACCCTCGCCGGAGAGAAATTCCCCGCCGTCGCCGTGACCTTCAGCTCCGCCGGCCAAAGCGCCAATGCCGAACACCTCATCCTCCTCGATGCCGATCTCGCGCTCAAACTCTACAGCTGGATGATCGGCGATGAACCCGAAGAAAGTGTCAGCGATGCCCATATCGAAGGTCTGCAGGAAGCCCTCACCCAGATCATCAGCCAGGTGCAGGTCCTCATGGACGGCGAAGACAGCCCCGTCGATGTCAACGAGATCAAACTCGTTCTCCGCAGCGACAGCGCAGCCGTCCTGGAAAATATGCCCGGCGACGAAGGCCTGCAGGCAACCTATATCGTCGGTGTGGATGACCACAACTACCACATGAATCACTATATCTGGATGGAAGCCGCCGCCTCCACCGCCGCCGCCGATGGACCCAGCGTCTCAAAAGCAGATTTTGAGAGTTTTATGACCAGCCAGGGCCCCGGTGCCGAACCCGAAAGCATGGAACTCCTCCTCGATGTCGAACTCGAAGTGGTCGCCGAACTCGGTAAAAAAATTATCCCCATCAAAGATCTCCTGAAGATCGGTACAGGCTCCGTCGTCGAACTCGAAAAAAGCGCCGGCGAACCCCTCGACCTCCTCATCAACGGCCGCAAATTCGGCGAAGGCGAAGTCGTCGTCGTCGAAGACCACTTCGGCATCCGCATCACCCAGCTCGCAGGCCGTAAGGAAAAGGAAAAAGAATAATGCCCGCCATCACCCCCGCGCCCCCCGCGAGAAGCACATCCCTCTCCATCCCCGCGCCCCC
>JGI10211J34971_10005067_pt1 | contig 10344 bp, 6 predicted proteins | sample Etolagsediment_FD_34971 | JGI IMG/M metagenome (IMG submission 34971)
GTAATCATCAACTATAAATTTTTCTATACAGGCATCATCAATATCAAGGGCGGGTATTCTTAGCTTTCTCCTGCCAGATTTTAGATCGATTGAGACGCTAAAATCATCCAGTATTAAAATTGATTCGCCATTCAGCAACTTGTTCCTTAAAAGTTCTTTTTGTCTTTTTGATGGGAGATGGTCGTTGATAAAGTCTTTTATTCTAGTTTTTGCTTTATCATCCAATTCTCCTTTTGGACAATGTCTGTCAATGAGCCATTCGGCCACATAGCTAGGTATATTTCTCTCGAAGCCCATATGCTGCATTAATGATTTATCAATACAAACTTCACCAAATACTTCCTTAGCTTTGTCTTGGTATTTTTCCATAAAGTTTCACTCCAATTTCAAAACCTAAAGAGCTTTTCCACTGTTTCAGAAACATCAACGATTTTCCTTATTTTAATTTCCACGCCTACCTGGTTACGTTTTGATTGTCCGAGACAATCAAAGGTATAAAACCCCTGCAAAGTTACTCTATCATCTTTATTGTGGACCAATTCTTCTCTGGATATAGCAATTTCCACGGATTGGGTCACTTCATCTTTTGCGAGGATCTTTTCAATATGAATCTCGATTGAGTGGGAGGGAATATATAAGGTTATGTTGGAAATTTTGTAATCGTTTAAATTTCGAATAGAAAGCTCTACTTTGTGCTTTCTAGTTCCTATAGGAATAGGAGAGCTACTATGAAAACATTGTATAGCTTTCACATCCAAAGGTTTCAGGCAGAATTCCAAATAAGGGACAAGAGTCTCCTCAGGTGTCATCCCTCCATGAACTAAGCCTTTTGGTTTCCTATTGCCAATGTAACTGTAGCCTTTTGCGATGGCAACACTTTCTATCAAACCAAATTTATTTTTGTCTAAGAAATACCAGTTTTCATCAAGTCTGGATTCAGATTCTGTATAAACAAATCGCTTGTGCACTTTTTCAACTTTGGCTCCCTGAGGCTCTTTGAGTTTCTTTACATTTGGCGGAATTATACAAGACCCATGATCGGTACTTATAACGAAATAGAACTTATTAGAAACTATTCCCAGAGGCAAAAAGTCTTTTACATATTTTGCGATTCGCCTTAAGAAATCTTTTATTTCATCCTCTAAATCAAAAAAGCCTCCATGACTTGAAACATCAAGTTTGTTAATAATGCAACAAGTTATTTGATGCTTTTCTAATTTGGTTTTCCTAAATTCACTATCTGGAATAGATCTATAACTTGCTATATTGTTCTGCTTGCAAAAATCTTCAAAAAGTAATTTGTAATTTTGGTATTTATCAATCTCTATTTGATCGGGTAGCTTGCCTGCAACTAATGAAGTTTTTGAGATTCGTGTTTCACTTGGAAGCATAGATAAACAAAGTGTTGGCCCAGATGAGCAATACAGCCTTTGGTCCTTAAAAGCCTTAACAACGTCCTCTAAATAAAACCAAGGTAGATTATCAATTATGATCCAAAGAATCTGGCAACCTTGCTCTAAATATCTTTTAATTCTATGCCAAGTCCCGTAGATTAACGGTGATAGTTCATTTTTCAATTCAGGATACTTCCTGTATAGCCATTCGCTGTAGCTTTCAGCAATCTTCTCAACTCTCTTGTCTCGTCTTTCTTGGCAAAGTGACCACTTTTTATAACGGAAGTATTTTATTGCCCATTTGCTTATCTGATTCCAATCCCAATCCAATAACGGTTCCGAAGGAAATTCTGGTGGAATGAGCTGGCTTAACACTTCAGTTTGCTTTGTAAATAGACTGAATTTAGCACCTATAAGATTGAACAATTCTTTACTGAAATAAAATGTATTTTCTCTTACGAAAGACAATAGAGCATTTATTTCGCCGGCTATCTTTCCAGACATCTTTATTATTACTTCATTGATTATATCTTTAAACCTTTGTTTTAATACCTCATCCTTTTTCTCCTGAATCTCGCTCTTTTTATATTTAAAGTTGTTTCTTAAAATATTGTTCCATCTTATTTCGAGTAGGTCGCTAAGCTCTGATTTTCTCTCATAATCATCGCTACATTCACAAGAAGGGATTTGCTCCAAATATTTCTCAATAGGTTCTAAAACCTTCCGATTGTTCTTTGTTAATTCATCCAAAAACTTCTCTCTCACGTTCTCATCGTAATTCTTCAAAATTTGCCAAGCATAAATGAGGAGGGACCTATCATCAGGAGTTGTGAATAACCATTTATAGGCTTCTCCGACAGAGGAATTGAACCATTGTTCTTTTTGCTTCTCATTAAGTTTTTCTAAAGCAGAATGTTGCTGAAGCTCTTTTCCCTGAAGAAAAAACGAAGCCATTTCGCTAAGATGGCTTAAGGTGCCGCCTTTTTTACCCCAACATTCACCTACACAAACTGATAGCATCCAGCTTTCTATATCTTTGACTGTCGCTAATCTTGTTTGAGGTTGATGCTTTTTTGCTTTTTGAATTAACGCTAATTCCTGTATCTCAGAATCATTCACTGGCAAATTTAAGGATAGGCTAGTGGGGAAATTCAATGCTTTTGATAAGACCGATTTTGGTGAAACAATCTCTACCTTCACGTCGGGATAATCTCTCAAACTTTTATACCACTGCTCAATCTTCCTGTTTTTAATAACTACATTCAAATCCTTCCTCTTGTGAAGGGCATCTCTTATTTTGAGGCGATTCTCGATAAATTGAGATTCATCATCCACAACTAAAGCTATAGTATCGTCTTTACTTAATCTGTATGGGTCAATCCTTATCCTAATCATTCCCTGTATTCCTCAAGCAACTCTTCAAGAAGCATAATGATTTCCTCTCTCTTTATACCCGCTTTCTGTATCTTTTTCTTTAAGGTGTCTTTTAAGAACTCTGCGTCTTTTGACAATTCTTTGGCTTTGGTGCCAGGTTTTGCGACCTTCTTATTAATTTTCTCAATTTCTATTCTAGCCTTTGTCAAAATCCCGTGGTAATTTCTTAAACTCTCTTCCACATTTTCCCATTGTGTAAATTCACCAAGTCTCAATTCCTTAGGTAATTCAACCAATAATTTCTGTCTAAACTGATCTATTCTCTGTATATTAGCATATTTCATAAGCCGATGGGCATCACCGGTAAACCTGCGTTGCCTTACAGCAGGATCCAATTCGTTATACCAATTCTTTATCTTTTCCATTATGTCAACCTCGGTATCACCCTTAACACCAAAAATCTCTTTAAAACACCTCATGGCCTTTTTAACTACCTCCTCTGGATAGTCATTGAGTTCGTCAACCATCCCCTTGAAGATGGAATTGAAGCCTTCCAGATCTTCTTCGTCCCAAACAGCTAGCTCCTTTTCGATCTCCAATGCATGGGGTAGTCCTTCAAACAATAATTCTCTTATATCCATATTTTTGGTTGGTTCCCCAATTTTTTCAACAAAACGTCTTGTCTTGGGCTCTAAGTCAACGGCAAATTTAGTAATAGGCGGCAGATTCTGAAACCACTCAATAAATAATGACCCCACTCCATCAATGGGAGGGAGTTTCCCCCAGTCTTTTTCTGGCGCGACAATACTATTTATAGCCAATAAGTAATCTTCCTCTATAGGTAGTTTCTCTCTATATTCAATTATTACCTTCTCCGGGTCTGGATTATTCACAACATCATAGATGGTTTCCCCTATAAATTCTTGAGTCTTCCAGGGAATATGCTTTGTTCTTTTGGTTTTGATGGTAAAGCGGTTAGGATATAATCTAAAAAATGCACTCAAAAAAAGCTCGATTGCCCTGGGAGATAATCCATAGGGTGGCAATTGAAGGTCTTTTACTAATTTCTCGAACTGAGAGTACGGACCAGCTTGAACCATATACTTCCTAATCAGATGCCACACATCTTTCATATTTCCATTAGTAGGTTCAATTATTTCATAGTAATCAGAATTGCCTCTTCTATCTATCTTCAGCATTCCTTGAGGCTCAAATGTCTGTTCTAAAATTGTCTTTTCGGGAGGAGTTTTACCTTTCCATACATAATCAATCTTTTCTTTCTTTATATCAAGAATCTGGTCGTTCAAACTTACCCTACCACTTTTTTGATCAGACACCCATCGATTTGCCATTTTTGTATGTTCAACTAACGGAGTCTTGACAAAAACTTTAAGCATGATAGAGTCAGCAATATCAGTATCTTTTTTATCGGTAGCAGGCAAAGTTTGCCCACCAGAGAACCATTCAAGATTTTCAACCGCTTTCCAATTTTTTATTTCGTTATCGAGTTTTTGTTTCTCATTATCATATTTGTCTTTCCATCTTTTGTAACCCTCAGTTCCCTCGTTGGAATAAGAAGATTTGTTTCCTAATTGTTCCAGTGCTTTCACATCCTTCAGGGTCTCATATATTTTCATGGGATTTTTAGGCACAGCCACAACAATTTGAGGATTCGTTATATTAATAGCTTTTCTTCTAGCCTCTTCGACTTCTCCAGCGGTCTCAGCAACTATATAAAAAATATATCCATCCAAATAATTGTTTTTAATTTGCTGTTCATAGAAACTAATGCTATCCAGCTCTCGCACAGCAATATATTTAGCGGTCAGTCTTCGAGTGACCCGGTAGGCACTCTCATAACCTCTTGCTATAATACCCTCTGGGCGATAAGTGTTTTCCAAAACAGAGATTGGGTTGGGCCATAATAAAGATTCCTTCTCTTTTATTAAGTCGTCTTCGAGATTAAATCTTAGCTTGCCAGTCGTGAATTCATATTCACCATTCGCTTTTATCCAGAGAACATCACTTTCTTTTAAGGCATCTAAAAGGAATTTAACTCTTTGCTCTTCGACGTTCAACGATAGACTAAGACCTGTCGGTGTTGCTAGTGGTGGAGCAGGCTGTTTAGTCTTTATTGCATCAATAACTGCTATAGATTTTAGTACTTTTTGAGTTAAGATATCTTTTTGATCCGGTACCTTTCCAATTGCCTCTTTATAGTAATCAAGTATATGCTGAGTCTTAGGCTCGTTTTCTATTGCTTCCTTGAAAAACTCGAAGAGTCTGTCGATAGTATAAAAATTAAGTTTCTCTTCTGCACTGTAGATTGGGGTCTCATTTATGAATTTAGTCAACCCGCCATCTTTTGCTCTCTCTTCGAAGAATGTAAACATTGTGCGATGTTCCTGGCCGACTACATCGGAAATTCTTGGCAAGCAATAGGCTGTAATTGGATGAAGGGGAAAACTACCTTTGGCTATAACTTCCATTATCCAATTTCTATCTTTTTCCGGGTACAGACCCATTTCTACAATCCCATATAGCAATTTAGTATTTTTAATGATTGATGGCTCTATACTTTTCCATTCTTTACTCTCTCTCTGTTGAGTTATTGCATAATCAATCAATTCCTCCGCTTCTTCTATTGCCGTAAGTTTATAAGGTCTGAACCTACCCTCTAATGTTATCCAGTTGTCTAAGGCATCTTTACTTATTTTGCGTTGTAAGTAAACTCGAGGTGGGTTATGCGCGATTAAAATTAAATGTAATTGGTTCTCCTGGCTCCTTTCCACCCTTTCTGCTAGTTCGCGAAGGACACTAACCTCTTTACTTAATTCTCCAGATCGAGTGGATTCTAAGTGCTCATTAAACTGATCCCATATAATTGCTATGCCTTTATATCCATGGTTTCGAATTAACATCTCACAAACTCCGGTGAATATTTGCGAGATATTTTCATAATGGGGGATAAATGGAGTTGTGGTAATCTTTTCGTGTAGATTTTTAAAGAGTCGATAAGCATCTTCTTTAAATTGTTTTAAATCGGTTTTTAGGGAATCAATATCTGTTCCTTTCTCTAACAAAAGCTGCTTCATCTCTTCTATAAATTTTAGCTTTTCAATTTCCCAATCTTGAATTTTTTTCAAAGCACTTAGATATGCAGTTTCCAATGTTTCTTCAGGCAAGTTGGCTCTTCTTGAATCAGTCAAAGCATAATTTAGACCCCTTAAAAGAGTATGCTCAGCGCCATCTGGGTCATAGCCTTCCAATAAAATAACGAGATATGGTTTATCAATATTTCTAATGTCATAAATTTCAGAGGATCTATTTGGGTCTTTTTCTTTAAGCCTACTAAAAATCATTTTAAAATCTTTAGAGCTGCTATTCTTAGTGAGGTAATTGGCAATAACTAACCCAAAATGAGATTTGCCACTCCCCCAGGTCCCGGTAATCAAATGCACCCTGTTTGTTGAGTTGGGACGCAAAGCTGTGCTTATTGAATACAAAGCATCCCTAGCATTTGGGTTCACATAGTAACTTTCGAGCTTTCTTCTGTTCCTCTCTTCATCAAAAAAGTCTTCAACAATCTTTACATCCCTAATGAAATCACCCTTTGCTTCGATTATTTTATTTAGCATGCTTTTCCTCCCTGCTAAGGGATTCTAAAAACCTTATCTTTACCCATGATATCCTCATAGGATAAATTCGACCTTGTGATTATTAATACAACACTCTCGGTTCGCAACCGAGAGAGAAGTTTAAGTAAATCTTCCTGTTTCTCCTGTTCCCAGGTATCAAAGAGAGCCTCTATTTCATCTACAACCAATAATGATTCTGTTTCTTTTGTCCATAAGTTTATGTCATGCTTAAAGTCAAGCGGTGAATACCGCCCTAATTTGGGACTAATCATGTTCAGTTTGTCTTTAAGAAGATCCACGTACTTTCCACCAAGTTCTTTACGTATTTCCTTAGCTATTTTAGTTTTACCTGATAGAGGAGCACCAATTAATATAAATACTCTATAAGCCGAGGGAGCTCTAATATATTCTTTTACTTTTGTGATAATGTCATTCGTAAAGGATTTCTTATACATTTTTCTCTTTTGAATAATAAATTTTAAGGATTTCTAATGGGTTGTCTCTAAATCTAAATCCCACTTGGTCTAATCCTGCTCTTGTAGAAATATCTACAAGTTGATCATACTGAGTACCTGAAAGAAGTTTAAGAATTTCTTCCAATTCTTTACGGTTGAGAGACAATACTTTCCCTACATTACCATCAAGCGTTAATAATTCCCCTATGGTGATAGTCGCAGAATTCGGAAATTTTTCTTTTCTTTGATCAAAGATAATATAGGCTATTAAATATGGTGAAATATCTAATGGAGGGTTTTTATAAAATCTATTTTGGGATATTATCCGCTTCGGTTGTTCTTCCGTTTTAAGGTAGTTCGTTTTCTTAAGAGCATCCTCTGATATGTAAGACCTTACGAATATCGAGACATCTGCTCTTAGGTGCTTATCATTTTTAGAGCGGAGTCCCTTTGATACTAGAAAATTAATTGCCTCCTCAAAAGAGAACCGCATTTGTCCAGGCAGGAATTCATTTGACAACAAATACCACACTTCAGCTTCATGATTACTTGCGAGCTTATAGTGAAAGATCCATTGTGTAACCTTATCAGTGAAATAAGGATCGTATTCTAACAGGAAATTGCCGAGAAGGGTCAATCCCCTTTTATTTTTGTCTTTTAACCCTAATATTTCAAGCCATCGTCGTTGGGACTTAGCTTTAGGAGGACCAATTCCTAACAAACCACTCAGTTGATTTTTTTCTAATTCTGGCTTTTGTGCAAAAAAAGCTAAGCTTTTTGCTAATAATTGAATTTCGAATCCAAAAAGGTCTGAAAATCCCACAGACATTTAAGTCCTCCATTGTCTTTTCATGCTTACGGTTACACATCCAAAAGGAAGATACTTAGAGCTTAAGCATCTACTACAGTGTGTACACAGAGTTTCTTTGATAAAAAAATGTGAGTCTACTGAAATTGCATTTTGGGGGCAAATACCTTTACACCCTCCGCAAAGGATACAAGATTGAAGTCTTTTAATAGTACGTTCAATATCTTCAATAAGTTTTTTCTTCTTTTGTTCTACTAATATTATTACTCTTAAACGATTAAAACCTTCTGTTCCTTGAAACATAAAAAGAGGACCCCCACCGTTGTTTAAATCTCTTGCTATATAGGAATAGCCAATAGGAGACGTTGTTTTCTCAATTATTCCAAAAGGTTTGAATCTTTCTACAATTTCACCCTCGCTGAAAGACTTATTTAAAATATAGTTAGTTATATTTTCTCCATCAGTACATGGGCGTTTATTAATTTTAGCAGGACTTTCACCTGGTATACTCTTACCTACCCGCTTCTTCCATCCTTCTGATAGAATGTAATCCTCAGGATCACTTTTACCAATCATTTGAGAATATTCTTTAAGAAAATTAAACCACTTTTTAAATGCTTTTGGAAAGTAAGCTTTTATTAAATAATCAGTATAGGGCGCATTGTTAGGGCAATACATGCAACCAACTCTATAAAACCCCTTTCTATAGCTATCATTAAATCTCAAATGTCTAGTCAAAATGTAAAGCCAAACCTCGATTTCCTTCCAATCCAAGATTGGGAAAACAGATATCTGATGTGCAATTTTTTTATTATCGTAAACTCTACCTATGTTTTTCCTACGAACTGATTCTCTTCTTCTTATCCCCTCAAAACTAATTACTCCGTCGCCTCCATTGACATAATTAAGTATGTTAGCAATAGGAGCTGCTTTAAATACAGTACAACACCACGCTTTAATCCTACTTGGTGGCTCAATAAGTTTACACATATCAAAAAAAGTATTTGGGGCAGAGCTTTTATGAAATGGGATTTCATTACCATTTTTCGAGAAGTTTTCAACATAGTCGTAAGTATCGGGATATTCCATAGTAGTATCTGCAAATATATGCAAAATTTTATCAGTTTCTAGCGCTTTTCTTACTAAATATGAAACAACAGTACTATCTTTCCCGCCGCTAAAAGAGACAACTGGTTTCCTTTTTGGATAAGATTTAATGATTTTTTTTATAAATGAGAGCGCTTCCTTTTCTAATTCATCTAGGGTTGATTTATTAGCTTCATAAAGGTTCTCTGGGGTTAGGCGATGTTTGGGAAAACCATCTCTAGAAAAGTATTCCTTTATGATTTTCGGTTGTCCATTCGCAGAAAGGCGAAGCAACCTTTTCCCATTAATCCATATAGTCTTATGCCTCATCCAAAGCCCATCTTGCCAACTCTTACCCGGGATTTTTTTGTCAATCTCATTCTCTAAAAACTTACATTCTTCATTAAACATAGGTTTCAGATCTGAACATATTTTGATTCCTTCATAACCACAATTTTCACACTTTTTTCTTAAAAGAGGGACTCCACAACGTTTGCACCACCATAAACTGTTGAATGAATCCATTTGATTTCTCCTTAATTTTCTTCTGTTTTGCTACCCACCTGTTTATATTCCTTCTTTGTCTCAAAAGGAATAACATATCTATAACTATCAGGGAGGAGCTTATTCTCTTTCAGGCATTTGGTTATAAGCTCGATCTCTTCTTTGCTAAGTTTATTCATAGTTACTGCCTCATAAAACAACAACCTAATCGTGAACCTAATCGTGAACCTAATCGTGAAGGTTTATGACAATAGATAATGAAGCCCTCTTCCTTTACCTTCAGATTTTAATACACGCAATTCTATTAGTTTATTTATTTCATCCAATGCTGCTCGATTGGAAAGTTTGAACATTTCTCTTACTTCCCGATTCGTTATTCTTCCACTCCGATTTATAAACTCCACAATCCTCATCTGTCTTTCGGTTAAAGCAATCTGCCCTCTTTTTGCCTTTCTCAACCTTTCACTGCTCAGTCTTGCCACTCTTTCCTTAACTGTCTCAATGCTTACATTTACCCCTTCAGCGAAATATTCTAACCAATTAGTTAAATCCAATGTTTCTTGATCAACGCCTTGCAATGCTCTGTAATAAGCCAACCTATCAGAATCGTAATAATCATCAAGGCAAAAAAATTGTTTGGTGTCAAAGCCTCTTAGATAAAGAATCAAAGCTGCAAGAACCCTTGCAGTTCTGCCATTCCCATCCACAAAGGGGTGGATTCTGACAAACTCATAATGAACTATACCTGTTTCAATAATTGGGTTAAGCTCTCTCGCCTCTTCCGAATCTATCCATTCAAGCAAATCTTTTATTAATTCTGGAACATCTTCATTTTTTGGTGGTCTGAAAAAGACCTCTCCGGTAAGTCTATTCGCTACTACAACATAGCGATTGCGATAAGCCCCGCAGTCATTCAGATTATCCAGGGTGTCCTCTGTTACCCTCCGGTGAATAGTTAAGATATCTTTTTCATCTATAGAGCTTCCTTTTGTTAAATTCCCAATATTTTCCAAAGCATTCAGATAATTCAAGACCTCCTTTTTATCCTTTCTGGTAGCCATTACTTCTCTTCCTTGGGCCAGGTC
>JGI10211J34971_10005071_pt1 | contig 10340 bp, 16 predicted proteins | sample Etolagsediment_FD_34971 | JGI IMG/M metagenome (IMG submission 34971)
TTGACGGCGAACTGCTCAAAGCGAAGCACCGGCATCGCTTGGAACAGGATCTCCTTCGACCAGATCTGCTGAATGGCGGGGGAGAGAGTAGCGTCCGACGAGTAGCCGGTCGTGGTGACCGCCGAAAGGTCGGCACCGGTAATCGCTCCACCCTGAGGTGCGGGAAGGGCCATGGTTTTATCCTCCGTAGGATATTTAGTGGTTATGAGTTATTAGCGACCTCGGAAAGAGGCTGATGCCAAGAGCCTGTCTCGGACTTGTGCGTACTGCTCCATCGACATCCCGGCGATATCCGCCGAAGTGAAGGTCTGCTGCTCCGTCATATTCTCCAATGGCCCAGTTGGGGTTGATCCCGTTGCCGGGACTCCCCGCAAGCGCTGCTGCTGTTGCGGCATAGCCTGCTGGATATTCTCCACAATAGCAGATGTGCGAGCAACTACAGCCGAAATTGCGCTCTCAATCTCATCTTCTGAGTTTCCCTTGATGAAGTCAAGGAGTTCCGGCATGATGTTGTCTTGCTCCTCCGCAATGCGGCGGGACTTATACGACTCCAATTCCTGAAAGCGACGCTCCTGCTCAAGGACCGCCTTCTGCGCCTCAGACTCCTGCTGGAGAGCGTTGAACTTCTCCTCCCACTCCTGCTGAGCAGTGTTGATGCGCTGTTGGAATTCGTCTTCCTTCTTCATGAGAAGTTCCTTGGCGGACATCTCCTCTTCTTCACGAAGACGACGCTCTTCTGCCTCCTTGGCAGCGAGTTCCTCAGCGATGCGCTTCTGCTCTTCACGCTCGTGGTTGAAGACCTCAACTTGCTCCTGCAACTTGGAGATCTTGTCGTACAACTTGTCCTTTTCCTGACGGCGGATGGCCTCGACCTCGTCCTCGGAGAACATCCGAGAGTTCTTGCTCACCTGAGCGGGGGCCGGAGCGGTTTCCTGTTCAACAGGAGCCGCCGCAGGGTTATCAATGGTGACAGCGTCACCGGTCTCATTACCTGACATGGTTAATACCTCACGTTGTCGTGCTTATATGTCTGAAATGGGTTCCGTATGGTTATTCCGTATTAGGCGTATGTTTAGTCTGAGTCGGGGACTCGTCTTTGGGCGAGATTCGCCCCATACGCTCTCTGCACCAATTGATTTACTACATCACCGGAGGGTTGGACCCCCGGCAATACTCCCGATCCCTCTTCTGCGGAACCGGCAGATGTTACGTCGGAGCCGCCTGCGCTCTTTACGTCTGACGCAGGCTGCGCTCCTTCGGGTGTAACCATACCCGTTAAAGCCATAACGGACGCGGATATCTGAGCGCCAATTAACTCAAGGGCACCCTGATCAAACGCATCATCGCGGAGTTCCTCAGAAACCTCCGCCATCTTCTCATTCGGGAATTCCTCGCCAAGGGCACGCAGAGCGCCACGCTTGGACTCCAGACCCATCGCCATCTTCGCCTGCAACTCGTTGAGTTTGATCAACTGGTCGACGGGGAGCGGATCAGGCCAATGGATAGACGTACGATATGTGAGCGGGTCACGGGGGTCGAGCACCTGCAACTGATCAGGCTCTGGGAATGTCGCCTCGGCGGGGTTCCACTGGAGCGACTCCGGTTCGTGAACGGCCTGTGTGCGGATGATGAGTTCGTTCAACTGAACGAGGCCCTTAGCAAAGTGCGTCCGCTTCATGTAGTAGCGGTTCATCATCGGCTGATACTGAATAGCCAACGCAACACCCGAGGTATTGGAGATCGGCTGAGTTTTACCAAGAGCAGTCTCAGGCACACCAGTGATCTCGTGCATCGCCTGCTTGATGACCTGCACGTAGTTCAGCGCACCAGCCATCTCACCGCTGGACTCAAGGTTGTATACCCGAGCCTTGTCGGGGAGACCAGCCCACACCTTCTTGGCACCACGCTCCAACTGTGAAGCCTTAGCACCAGTGATAATGGTTACGGGGGCGCTGTGGTAGTTGATGATGTCCGAGATCTCAGTCATCTTCTCGTTCAACTCTCGGTTGAGCGGAATGATGTCCCAGATGTCAGCCTGCCCCCACGGGGACGACGAGATGCTGACGTTCGGAATATGGATGACCGGCACCTTGCCGATGGGGTTCTCGTACTGGTCGATCAACTCATCGTTGATGTACTGCTCCACCGTCTCATCGGTGAGGATCTCAGTGAAGGTATAGACCTGACGAGTGCCCTCGGGGCTGGTGCCCCAGAACCGGTACTTCAACTTGAACCTGAGGATGCGGTCCCTGTCGTGAGGGTGATATTCGGGGAAGCAGTGGGCGGGGTTCAGCGGAATAATACGGGTGCGACCAGAGTGGACGACTCCGAGAGTGTCCTGCCAAGGCTGTTCGTACGCCACCTTGACGAAGCAGTCGCCAGTAACACCGGCCAACTGCCCCATCTCCCAGAGCACCTTGCCCTTGTCGTTATCGACTTCCCACACCTTCTGAAGAACGTGGGGAATGATCGCACCAGTTGCCTCGGGGGTCTTGAACTGGACTCCCTTACCGAAGCAGAAGTTAGTGATGTAGTCCGACATGGTGCGGACGTAGTTCATGGCAAGATTAGCCTCGCCCATCTCACGGCGGTGCGACCAGTGGTGGCCGAGGTACCAAGCCCAGCAGGCGGCGTAACGGTTTAGACGTGGACCGTGAACCTCAAACTCTTCGTCAGCAAGTTCGACAAGTCCAAGCGGAGAAATAGCGACCGTTAGGTCGCTGGAACTCGCTCTATAACTTGGACTCCAAAAGTCAACAGGCACTAGTGGCTCCCGTCAGAAATACGTACTGCCTAAATGCTAGCACACTACTTCTTTGTCTTCTTGGCCTTCTTGGCGGCGTTCATGTTATCCACGAGATTGGGGTAGGGGCGACCGGCCTTCTTAGCAGAAGCCTTAGCCTTGGCCTTCTGCGAAGGGGTCAACTTCTTATCCTTCTTTGTGGGGTCTTTCTTATCCCAAACCTTCTTCTCAGCCATTACTTCTTTCCTCTGTTTCGTGCGCGATTAGTGCTGGGATCTTCCTTGACCAACTTGCCGTCTTTGGTGTGGGACAGGTCCTTACCACCCTTACCGTCCATACCACGGTCACGTCGGGCCTGCTTCAACTCAGTCCGCTTAGCCCGCTGTTCCGGCTTCTTATTGTTCTTAGAAGTCGTGGCGTTCTTCTTCTTACGAGCCTCTGGGTTCTCCTCGTAGTACTTAGCGGACTTGCGCTTCTGTGAACTGGGAAGTTCTCGGGGGGCCATTACCACTTCACCTCCTGATTACTCGCCACTGCACAACATACTGCAATGAACTCGTCCTGTGTGTACTTACCCTTCATCTTTGCTTTGCTCACCACTTGGTTTTATCGGCCCAATAAGCGGCGCTCATCTTGCCTTTTTTGATGTTGGCACCGTGACGGGCCTTAAAGGACGCACGCTTCTTCTTCATCTTGTCCGACTCGCCAGCCTTGGGCTTACCGGCGGTCTTGGCCCCCTGCTCACCGAAGCGGATCAACTTGACCTGATCGCCTTCCTTAGCCAGCACAGCGTGCGACTTAGTGGCGTGGCCGGGAGTCTTCTTGGGCTTGTTATAGCCCTCAAAGGTGATACCGCCACGGGTGTACTTGGACTTCTTATCTTCAGCCACGGTTACTCCTAAATGGTCGTCTGGGTGACCTTTTCGATCACCTTACTATCCTTACTATAACCGCCACACGCCTTACACTGCATGATGCGGTACTTCCCGGTACGGGTCCGGTAATAGCGGTTGACGACGAGATCCTCGTGTCCACAGCGGGGGCAGGCGTCCAAATCACCGTCGTAGAGACCCTGATGGGGATGGTTCTTGATCCATGGGAGCAGACGCTCGTACACCTGTTCGGTCAGCACAACGTCCTGCATGTTGTACTGCTTCATGGTGCGCCACGCCTTTTCCTCGTTACGCATACACCCGACCCACAGGTCGAATCCGTCGTGTTGGATCTTAGACCCGATGCCCAACTCCACAGCGATGTGCTGAAGTTTGTTCGATGCGAACTTGAAGCGCTGCTTGACGACGGAGAGAAGATCGACATCAGCGTAGTGCGAGGGTGGGGGCATATCAGCCAATACGAACTCCCTATTGAGATGCTTCATATCGAATGACTTGCTGTTATAGCCGACGACTACATCAGCCTCATCGAGCATCTGCCACGCCCGTTCGATCATGGCGTCGTGGCCGTCGTGGTAGTCAGAGGCGAAGTGGACCTTCTTCTCTCCGTACCACTTCGCGGCCCAAGAAAGAACGGTGCCGAACTCCTCGACTTGGTTGAGGCCGACGTTCTGGTCCCACAGCCCCCACACGTACGCAAGACTGGGGCGCGTCTCAATATCGATGGTCAGGATCTTGATGCCCAATGGAGCACCTCCTTGTGGCACGGGTCACACCCAGTGTACAACGTGGGGTGAACTCAGGAGTGGATCAGAACTCCAACCCAAACTCTTCAGCAGTCTTACTCTTCTTGAACTGCTGTGAAGAAACCTTTTCTGCGGGCATAGCGGAAGGGTTGGGGACGACCTTGCCACCAACGGACTGGAACAACCGGTTCTGTCCCATAGATTCCACTGGTTCCTTCTCCCGCTCTACAACCCAAGTTCGGGATTGAAAGTTGGAGGGAAGTTCCCAGTTCTTGAGAGCGGCACGACGGCCAGTCATCTTCGCAGCGGCGTAGCCAGCATCAGTATTGAGCACACCCTCGTCAAGTCCGGCACTGCGCGTATCCCACGTGTCTACCGTGTAGGAACCAGCCATGCCTTTAGTAAGGGTCTTATCTTCAGTGCCCATAAGAAGGGCCTGCTCAAAGTTGGGGACTTTCTGGGATTTGGGACTAGCGATCTCGATAGGAGAAGTAGTCGGCTTGAGCAAGTGCTCACCTGCTTTGCGCATGGATTGGGCAAGTGCCTGACCGGGGGCGGAAGCGGCGGCTTCTATAGCCGAAGACGGTGAAGCATCGGGCTGGCCAGCAACAGCAGAGAAGGCGCTAGCGGCGCTCTTAGCCGACTCGATGTTAGGCATCTTGTAATCCGTAGTACCCGGAGCGCCGCCTTCATCCCACGCGGTTCTCGGGCTGGTGATAGCGACCGTGCGAATAAACTGTTGTGGGGAAACGCGGGATTCTGGAGTCGCTTCCCGCATGGCCTTCATGGCTGCGCTTTCTCCAACTACGTTTTGCCCTTCACTAACGGGCATGTACCAGTCAGCGGGCTTACCAGCATCATATGCCGCTTGACGGTCTTGCATCGTCTCTTGGACAGCGGGACCACCACGAGAAGTTCCTGCTCGCTCTCTAGCAGTCGCCAACTTCTGAAGTCCGGTGATCTTCGCTTTCTTCGTGGCCTTCTCAGTAGCACGTTCGATACCGGGCATGAAACCCGGAGCACTACCTGCCAAGGGCGGGGGTGCGCCACGTTCCCGCATTAACTGCTCTTCAGACTTAGCGGGGCCAACGACCTTGTCGACATCGAATAACTGGCCCTGATTAGGATCGGCCTTACCGCTCTCCATCAAACCGTGCTTGGCAAGGACGGCTTCCCAACGAGGAGCACGCTTTGCTTCGCGGGGAGAAATGCGACCAGTCTTACGTCCCTTTAGACGGCCTTGATAAAAACCCGGTTCCATACCAGCGTCAGCCATCGGACTGCTTCTTTGCTCGCCTAGCCTTGGCCTCAGCCTTACGATCACGACCGGTCTTGATCTTCTCCCAAGCCGGATCGCCCTTGAAGTTGCCGTGAGAAGAAGCCCACGCAGCGTCAAACAGGTCGGGGTTGCGGCCTCCCTGAGAAGCACCGGGGACGTAGTACGGGTACTTGCGCTCCCCAACGAACTCACCGCCACGGATCAGGCCAATGGATTCTTGATTAGCCTCAGCGGCGGCGAGGCGTCCGGCCTCACGGGTGCTCTTACTCCGCGTAGAGAACGCCTTCGACACGTCAAGCGATTGACGGGGGGGAGAATCCCCGGGCCAACCACCGAGGTACACGTCAGGCTCAGCAAGCGCCGCATGACGCTCAGGAGTCTCAACGGCGAATCCTCGGATGTCTTCTCCGGTTAGAGCCGGATCGGCTGGAAAGTCAGCAAAATGGCCCTTGTAGCCACCGACCATGTCGACATTGCCCGAGGGGCTGGTTCCCTGACCGGGGCCAGCCACTTTAACACTGAAACCACCAGCGGCCATGTCCTCAGCGACCTTGTTGAATTGCTGTTCGTTAATCACGGGTCACCTCCGACAGTCCTCTGCGGACTTCATAAAGCAATAGCGTCGATATCTAAGCGAGACGAGTGCGTAGGGGGCCACAGGCAACGGGAGGTCTTCAGTGCCCGTGAGGTTGTCCTGTGACCCGTCTACAGCAACGTCAGCGCCAGTAGCATCGCCAGCGGCGGCGACGCCATTACTAGCAGGTGCGGCTGTTGCGCCGCCTTCCATCAGCCGTCGACGCGAACGGGATTCGGGCGGTTCATGTGCATACCCGAATTGACCGCCATCTCGAACTTCGGCATCGAGTCACCAGCGACGGTGCCGGTCACGAAGTCCGAAAGCACGCCGGGAGCCTCGATCCACGAAGCCGAGCCAACGTGGGCACGCTCGCGCATCGTCTGCTCCGGGTACTTGTAGAACATCTCCGGGTTGTTGTGGTTCATGCGAGCCGGGGACGGAGCCGTGTCGGCGTAGGCGCCCTGCCCGAAGTCATTCGGAACGTCGGTGTCAGTCGCAACGCCCTCTTCAAAGCGGAGCGGACCCTTGTTACCCGGAACGCTCGGGGCCATCGTACGTTCAAAGACGTTACGCATGGCCTCGGGATACGGATTCTGCGGGGCGATGGTCGGATTCATGTCCATAAGGTAAAGACCTCCATATGAGTGCTTATGAAGCCATAGTAGCACTCGGCCATATGGCGATGTCCGTTTATTCGTCTTAGTCGAAAAACGGATTCTCGTACACTGTAACAGTCGGCATAACGTCCTGAACCGTCATTGCGCACGCAATCGCTAAAGAATCCGGGTAATCGTCAAATGCCCCGCGCTCATCCGGGGCGGCTGCGAGCAGGTACGGACCACGGTTTACCTTTTCCAGTTCTCCCATCTGCTGGTTGAACTTGCGCCACCGCTTTGTGCGGCGAGCCTTACTGTGACCGGGGACGATCAACTGATCACGCTGGATCAACTGGGTAAGGTGAGTCCACCGTTCATTCTGTGCTTTCGCATCTGATGAAACGGAGATGACCTCGATTTGGGGGAGAAGAATCTGAAGGCGCTCTGCAACGGCACCTCCAACACCCTGCGCGTCCACCCCGATGCGGTATACGTCATAGTTACGTAGAAAATCGATGATCTCAAAGTACTGCGTCTCCCATTCGACATTGTTGATCTCGTGCCAGTTCAACACACGGTGCTCAAAGAACCCGAAGGGGTCTGGGTGGTCCCAGTCAACCCACACGGGAGTAATCACAGTCGAGTCGTTGGTACGGGCAACGTCGATACCAACGACTATTGGAGTCTTCCACCACTCTGACACCAGCGGCATACTCGGGTCGTACAACCGGTCCAACCGGTCCTCGGACACGAACATGCCCTTCTCCAACATCCACCGGTTGCAGTACGACATCTGGAACTCATCGGAGTCCTCACCAATACGTAACTTCTCTTTAGAAATGAAGTCGGCGTAGTTTTTGTTGTACTTAGCCGCTGTCTTCCAATCGTATTCGTGGTGGTGAACCTTGTGGGTGCGCCCGTTAATGTCACGCCGTTTGTTGTACTGGATGGCATTGTAGAAGTACGACTTGTAGCGCTGGGCTGTACCGCCCAAAACGATGCTCCCGTTGTTCCACGCAAGCATGGGCTTGATCGACTTGGCGATCATCGTCTCGTCGGCTTCCTGAGCCTCGTCGATAAAGGCGAAGTGATACGTCTTGGACTCAATCTTGGCCTTGGGGTTACAGGTCTGCATACGGCAGAGAGAGCCGGACTTCTTCAGCGTGATGATCTTGCCCTTGCCTCGGCTACCGCCAGCAGTGGCCTTGTCGTCGATCTCTGGGTCGAGCAGGAAGTCCATGGCGTGATCGCTGGTCAACTTGCTGACCACGCGCCCGAACACGGTGTCTGCCTGATCCTCGGTGGGGGCGAACACTCCGACCCAGAAGCCCTTCTCAAACTTACTGAGCCACGTGGGGTACACCTTGGCGAGGCGGGGCAGGATGACCATCAGTCCAGCAATGATGTTAGAGATCACCTCAGACTTACCGCTCTGACGAGTAGCGATAAGCGTCTTCTCTTCACCGTCTCCAAGAACGATGGATTCGACGATGCTCTGGGCGATAGGTAACTGGTAGGGGAAAAACTCCGTATCGCAGAAGGTCTGAATGAAGACTAGAAGTTTGGTGACGAGATCGTCGACGAACTCTTGAGTAGTTTCATCTAACTCATCCTCAAGTTCAGCGAGGGCGTCCTCGTATTCCTGAGCCGCCTCTTCAATGGGGTCCAGAGTCTCCATACGTATGAAACGCTATCACACCGATATGCGGTCTTCGATAACAGACCACAGTGCAACCATTGCGTCAACGCAAAGTGTCACATCTTCAGACGGGCCATCGTGGAAACGCCAGTTGTCAATCGCTTGGTGAAGCGCAATGGCAACGGACTCCATGTGGTCACCGGTCATGTGCGGCTCAAGGCTGCGAGCACGCTTCATGTACGCGAGATCGATCTTGCGGACAGCATAATCATCCATTTTTGCCCCAATTTCTTAACTCAGCGGTGGCGACATCCATATCACGACCGTCTACCTGATCCAGCAGGTTCGACGCACGCCCAGTGAGAACGCCGATCTGGAAAGTGTACCTACCAGCACGAAACTGTATACCCGTACCCCTCCACCACGGGGGCGCGGTCTGGCGCATGAACGCCCGAGTTATTACTCTCATCCCACGCACGCCGTTGTTTCTGGTTATCCAGTATAGACGTACACTTTGCAGGTACTGGATGCGGTTCATGGTGTCCTTGAATAACAGATAGGCACCAATCGCACAGGCCGCAACAATTGCCAGCCACAACATATTCTGCTCCTTTAAAAACGGTTGCCATCGAAATACAGTTCTAACTCATCCTCGGTGGCTGGATGGTACGGGAAGTTATTCAACACCGAGTTAACGTATTTACCAAGTGAGTCTGATTGAACGAACTGCATGTAGATCGGTGGGGGAATCTGCTCGTACACGTAGGCAAGGCCGAGGTTCCTACCGAGTTTGATGAACTTCACGCACAACTTCATCTCTTCATAGTCGTAGCGCACGGCGGCGATGCGTGACGATGCTACATATTCCCACTCGGTGATGCCCTCAACGCGACCCGAGGAGACAGCGCCGACCTCGATCTCAGCGAACTGTCGACTGTAACTCTTAGCGAACTGACCCCGCTTGTTTCGGTAACGACCTTGTGCGTCCTGCCAGACTTCCATTTATTCCTTATCCAAATGCCATTCGATGTGATGATCGAGCCGTGTGTCGATCTTGTCGACCTTCTTATCTATCGACTGTAGCATCTTGGAGTTGCGGTCGTGATCACGGTTGTTCTCTCTCCGCGTCTTCTCAATGAGAAGGGCCAGCAGACCACCGGGGGCGAGGACAGTAGCGAGGATGCCGAGCCAATTCATCAGACGGTCTCCAGAGCGGTCGTGACGCCGTCAGAGTCCATCGGGGTGATGTTGTCGTACGTCGACACCGTCAAGGTGCCGTAGACGACGACGGTCTCAGCCAGAGGCGTCGAAGTGAGTAGGGCAGAGCGGCTAATCGTGGCGACGAGGTCCCAATTGTAGGTGCCGTCTGCCAGCCACTCCGTGTTAGCGGGAGTCATGGACAGCAGGATGCCGCCCTCGGAAGTAATCGTCACGGGGATTTGATAGGCAGTGTCACCGATCTTGACGCTGGCGGCTGCTTCGACTGGAACCCGCTTACGCCGCGTGCGGCGATCCTTGACGATGATCAGGCGCTCCCAGACCTCGCCTCGGGTGACCGTGTAGTTCATCTCAGTCTTTTTCATTGGGCCTGCACTCCCCGCCGTCGCAACAACTATCCCGCTGCCCGCACTGTCGGCACTTGTAGTGCGCGTGTTCGGGGACCATCGGCCCTCCGCACCATTCACACTGTTCCATGCGGACCTCCTCAAGGCGGGTGTACTTATTATGGCTGATCGCAACCATCCCAAGTAGGAAATAGCGGCCCCCTTTACATTTTCTTGGGGGGGGTACTTGACAGGTCCGGTAAACTGGAAACTTGTAGAAGGTGGTCAAGGGGGAAGAGGTTCCCGAAAGCCTGAAAACGAGG
>JGI10211J34971_10005072_pt1 | contig 10339 bp, 2 predicted proteins | sample Etolagsediment_FD_34971 | JGI IMG/M metagenome (IMG submission 34971)
TCAGCCGCATTCGCCAGCGCCTGAACCGCAACGTGAGCTATCGCCTGTTTTTCTCACATCCAACCCCGGCTCAGATGGCCGCGCAGCTGGATCATCGTCTTCCTGATGCGACACCCGGAAATGGGGCGCCGCCAGCGTGCGTGGATGATGGCCGGCTGGCGTCCAATCAGCACAATTTGTGGTTTTTAGACCGCATGACACCCCGGTTGACAGCCTATAACATGCAATTTTGCATCGAGATCAACGGGTTGATCGATGTGGCGGCCCTGCACGCCCAGCTCACCCGTCTGATTGCCCGCCAGGATGCCCTGCGCACCGTATTTCCCATGTACGGCGACCTGCCTGTCAGACAAATATTACCGCCGTTTGCGCTGGAGCCGCCCGTGATCGATCTGCGGCACATTGCCGCGGCCAAACGCGACCATGCCCTGCGTGGTATTTTGACGGATGCGCGCAACCAGGCATTCGATCTGGCCACCGGCCCGCTGATTCGCGCCAAGCTGGCGCGTCTGGCCGAGGCATGCCATGTGTTGTGCATTACCGTGCATCACATCGTTTTCGATGGATGGTCGATCGGCCTGTTTTTCAATGAGCTGGCCGCCGGCTACCTTGTCGGCCCGGATTCAGCATATGCCCGGCCGGCGCCCTTGACGCGTACCTATGGCGATCTGGCGGCGTGGCAGGCAGATGAGCTGGCGGGTGACGCGGGCGCCAATTTGCTCAACTACTGGAAGCATGCCTTGTCCGGCAGTCAACCCATTCTGGAAATGCCCACCGACCGTCCGCGACCGTCCGCCCAGCAGTTTCAAGGCAAAACCGTCAAGCGCATGATCTCCAGCGAGATCAAAAATCGACTGGTTGCCTTCAATCGGCAGCGGCAGGTCACGGCCTTCATGACCTTGTTCGCCGTGTACCAGATATTGCTGCACCGCTACAGCAAGCAGACCGACATCCTGGTCGGCTGCCCGGTGGCCAACCGCGCCCATCCGGACAGCGAAGCGGTGATCGGTTTTTTTGTCAATACGATCGTGTTGCGCACGCGGTTCACGCCTGATATGACTTTTGCGCAATTGCTGGACCAGGCGCGTGATACCTGTCTGGACGGGTTTGAGCATCAGCGATTTCCGTTCGACAAGCTGGTCGATGAATTGCAACCCGCGCGCAGCGTCAGTCACAATCCACTGTTTCAGGTGATGTTTGAATATCATGAAGCGCTGCCTGCGCCCGTAAGCCGCCATGGCGTTCGCATGCAGGTAAGCGAGCCGGGCTATGAAACCGCCAAGTTCGATTTGACCCTGGAGGTCAGAGATATTTGCGACGGACTGGATGTGCGCATGAATTACAATTCCGATTTGTATGATGCCGATACCATCAATCGTTTCATTATCCAGTATGAACGGCTGCTGGATGGGGTGTTGCGCAAACCGGATCGTCCGATTGTCGATTATGCGCTGTTGAGCCGGCAGGATTTGGCGCAATTGCTGATCGTATGGAACCGCACCCAACGCGCGTTCGCGCACGACAAAGGGATTCATGAGTTGGTCCAGGCCCAGGCTGCCCGGTCGCCGCAGGCCGTGGCCGTGGAATTTGAAAACCAGACATTGACCTATCAGGCGCTGGATCGACGGGCCAATCAGTTGGCCGGCTATTTGAAAAGACAAGGCGCCGGTAGCCGAACCCGAATCGGCATTTTCATGGACAGCTCGCTGGAGCGCATGGTCAGCTTGCTGGCGGTTTTCAAGCTGGGAGGCGCCTACATCCCGCTGGACCCGGCCTTTCCGGTCGATCGCATCGCCTACATGATCGAGGATGCCCACCTGCCGTTTATTTTATCGCAAAATCACCTTAAATCCGGGTTGCCGCCCCATGATGCCCGCGTGATTGCCGTGGACGCGCAATGGCCGATTATTTCGGCCGAACGGGCGGGTAATTTTATATCGGTGAAAAACCGGCCGCTTGATTTGGCCTACATCATGTACACCTCCGGCTCGACCGGCAAGCCCAAAGGGGTCATGGTGCCCCATCGGGGGGTATGCAACTATTTGCAATGGATGCAGCAAACCTTTCCACTCACGGCTGCCGACGGGGTACTGAACAACACCACCATCAGTTTTGACATTTCGGTATGGGAAATGTTCTTGCCGCTGATCTGCGGCGCGCGTCTGGTGCTGGCCCGCCGCGCGGTCAGCCATGACACAGATTATCTGGCGCGCGTGATCCAGCAACACCAGGTCACCCAGGTACAATTTGTGCCCTCAGCCCTCAAGATGTTTGTGGATTCCGGGAAATTATCAGCCTGCACAAGCTTGAAACGAATTTTTTCCGGCGGCGAGGCCTTGTCCACCCGGTTGCAAAGCCGGGTGCTGGAGGCCTTCAATGGAGAATTGCACAACTTGTACGGTCCGACCGAAGCCAGCATCTATATGTGTCATTATGACTGTCGCCGGAAGACTTCCGGTCAAATTGCGCCGATAGGTAAGCCTATTTTCAATTCCACGGTATTCATTCTGGACGCCAAATTGCGTCCGGTGCCCATCGGTATGGTTGGAGAGCTGTATATCGGCGGCCCGGTGCTGGCGACCGGATATTTGAACCGGCCCAACTTGACGAATGACAAATTCATCCGCAACCCGTTCAGCAAAACGCCGGATGACAAAATTTATCGTACCGGTGACTGGGCGCGTTACCGCTCGGACGGCACAATCGATTTTCTCGGTCGCATCGACCACCAGGTCAAGGTGCGCGGCTATCGCATCGAGCTGGGCGAGATCGAACACAAATTGCTCGATCATCCGGATGTGCTCGAAACGGTGGTGATCGTTCGTGAAGACAACCCCGATGACAAGCGTATCACGGCCTACCTGGTATGCGGCGACAAGGGCTGTCCGGATAATCATCAATTGCGCTCCCGGCTGAAACGATCGTTGCCGGACTATATGATTCCGTCGGCCTTCGTGCCGCTGGATGCCATCCCCCTGCTGCCCAACGGCAAGGTCAACCGGCATGCCCTGCCGGCGCCTCGGGCGGTTGAATCGGTTGCCATGAAAGCGGCGGATTTGACGCCTGATCAGCAGGTGGTGGCCTCGATCTGGCAAACCGTACTGGGGATTGACCGCTTTGGCGTGGATGACAATTTTTTCGATGTGGGCGGCCATTCCCTGCTGGTGGTCAAAATTCAGAACATGATCAAAAAACACACCCGTCAAGACATTTCGGTCGTGGACTTGTTCCAGCATCCTACCGTGCGCACGCTGGCCGATCACATCAAACAAAAAATCAAATATTACCAGACCCACGATGCCGAACGACGCGTGTTTATGAAAAAATTGGGGCAAAAAATCAACCCACAGCCCCCGCGAGATTGATTACGGGCGCATCGATTGGATGCATGCGCACACGCAATGCCGGGCTGGTCGCATCGATGCGCGCCCGCTGCCCGTAACCCCGCTATCTGTTACCTGTCAACGAGAAAGCAGCCATGAGTACACATCATCATCGATTGGAACCTGTCGCCATCATCGGCATGGCATGTCGCTTGCCTGGTGCGCAAAACATTGAAACCTTCTGGCGCAATTTGCGCGACGGCATATCTTCTTTCACCACGTTTACCGACGATCAGTTGCGTGAATCCGGTATTCCGGAGGCGTTGATTCAATCGCCCAATTACGTCAAAACGCGCGGTATCGTGGGCAATGCGGCCGATTTTGATGCCGCCTTTTTCGGCTTCACCCCGCGTGAGGCCGAAATCTTGGATCCTCAGCATCGCGTATTTCTGGAATGCGCCTGGCATGCAATGGAAAACGGTGGCTACGATCCGGCGGCCGTCGATGGGCGCATCGGTATCTTTGCCGGCGCCGGCACCACCTGGCATCTGGGCCGGCTGGCCAACAACCCTGATGTACTCAAATACACCAATCAGGTGGCCATCGTGATTTCAAACGACAAGGATTATCTGCCCACGCGGGTATCGTATCAGCTCGATTTGAAAGGCCCCAGCGTCAATGTCCAATCGGCCTGCTCCACCTCATTGGTGGGCGTGGTGTTGGGCCTGAGCAGCCTGGCCGCGCGCCAAAGCGATATGGTGCTGGCCGGTGGCGTGACCATTGAATTGCCCGAATGCAATGGCTACTTGTACCAGGAAGGCGGCATGGAATCGCCAACCGGGCAATGTCGCGCCTTTGACGCCGATGCCAACGGCACCGTGTTCAGTCGCGGATGCGGCGTGGTGCTGCTCAAGCGCCTGGCCGATGCGGTTGCCGACCGGGATCACATTTATGCCGTGGTGCAGGCCGGCGCGGTCAACAACGACGGTCATGCCAAGGTGGGGTTTACGGCGCCGGGCGTTGACGGTCAAGTGGCCGCTGAAATTGAAGCCATTGAACTGGCCGGTATTTCGGTGGAATCCATCGATTATGTCGAAACCCACGGTACAGCCACCCAATTGGGGGATCCGATTGAAATCACGGCGCTGACACGGGCGTTTCAACGATTTAGTGATCAACGGCATTTTTGCGCGATTGGATCGGTAAAAACCAATATTGGCCATACCGATATCGCCTCCGGCGCGGCCGGGTTGATCAAAACCGCCCTGGCGTTGCATCATCAACAGATACCGGCATCGTTGAATTTCCAGAAACCCAATCCCAAAATTGATTTTGAAAACAGCCCGTTTTTCGTCAACACGGTATTGCGCGACTGGCTGCAACCGGCCGATGACCAGCCGCGACGCGCCATGGTCAACGCATTCGGCGTGGGCGGCACCAATGCATGCGTGATTTTGGAACAGGCGCCGGCCGTGGAAATCGATGCCGGCAGGCATGCGGGCAAACTGCTGGTTCTGTCTGCCAAAACCGACACAGCGCTGACGGCCATGGTCGACAATCTGCGCCGCTGGATCGATGAGCGTCCGCATATCGATCTGGATGATGTGGCCTATACCCTGCAGGTGGGGCGGCGCCGATTTTCCCAACGTTTAACCCTGGCGTTTCAAAATCGCCGGCAGTTGCTGGATCGATTACAGGCGCTGCAAGACGCTCAGTTGCCGATCACTGCCGGTGATCAGGAAGGGCAACGCGTGGCGTTCATGTTTCCAGGCCAGGGAAACCAGTATGTTGAGATGGGATTGGGGCTGTATCGACATGAGGCCGTTTTTCGACAGTGGCTGGATCGCTGCTGCGACATTTTGTTGCCACACATTGGGTTGGATTTGCGCACGGTTTTGTATCCCGGCGCCCAGGATCAGGCCATGGCTGCCGATAAAATCGATCAAACGTATCTGACCCAGCCGGCGCTGTTTGCCATCGCCTATGCCCAGGCCCGGCTGTGGATGAGCTGGGGCATTGCGCCAGCCGCCATGATCGGCCATAGCGTGGGCGAATATGTGGCCGCCTGTCTGGCTGGCGTGTTTTCACTGGAAGACGCCTTGATGCTGGTGGCTGCGCGCGGCAGATTGATTCAGGATTTGCCGGCCGGCTCGATGCTGGCCGTGTTGCTGCCCGAAGCCAAATTGGCGCCCCAATTGGTTCCGGACCTGGAAGTCGCCGTGGTCAACAGCCCGGATTTGACGGTGGTCTCCGGCCCCACGCCGGCAATTGCCGCGATGGCCGAGCAATTGCAAAAACAGGGCATTTACAGCAAACAATTGCCCACCTCGCATGCATTTCATTCCGCCATGATGGACCCCACCCTGGCGCCGTTTGCCGAATTGTTCGCCAATGTCAAGCTCAATGCGCCGACCATCGATTTCGTTTCAACCGTGACGGGCGACTGGATTACCCCGGCCCAGGCCACGGATTCGCGGTACTGGATCGACCACGTGCGCCGCACGGTGCGTTTTTCCGACGCGGCTTGCAAATTACTGGAAAATCCCGGTCTGGTGTTTCTGGAAGTCGGCGCCGGCAGGTCCCTGGAATCGGCAGTCAAAAATCATTTGACCGCGGAGGCGCCGCGCACGGTACTGGGATCGATCCGGGCGGCGACCGATAAGTTTGATGATGTGGATTACATGACCCGGGCGCTGGGCAAACTCTGGGCCGCGGGCGTCGATGTGGATTGGCGCCAATATTATGGTGACGAGCGTCGTGGCCGCATGGCCTTGCCGGGCTATCCATTTGAGCATGCCCGTTTCGAGGCGCCCAAACCGGGCGTCGGCAGCAGCCAAATCAGCGCGATCGCAGGTGATGATCGTAAGAAAAACGATATTGGCCAGTGGTTTTATCTGCCGGCCTGGAAACCGACCGCGCCGCCCGAATACATCGACACATCCGCTGTCGACACCGAAGCCAAATCTGAGGCTTCAGATGTATGCTGGGTTATTTTTATTGACCGGCATAAACTTGGCCATGCCATCGTCGAGCAGTTGCGGCATCAGCAACTGACTGTAGCCACCATTGTGCCCGGTGAGGAATTTCTGGCGGCAGAGGGGCCGGCTTTTACCATTCGACCGGATGAACCCGGCGATTATACGCGCGTGTTCGAGACGTTGGCGCAATCCGGCAAAAAGCCGGTTCGCTTGATTCATCTGTGGAATGTCGACATGCAGCCGGAAACAGAGCCGGATAAACACATGTCGGCGCTGCAGCGTCGAATCGGGTTTTACAGCCCGCTGTATATGGAACAGGCCCTGATCAAACTCAATTTACTGGAAGATTTGCGGTTTATCGTGGTCACCCGGGGCGTGTTCGACATTGCCGGCGAAGGGGTGCATTGTCCGCATCAGGCTGTCGTGGCCGGCCCCTGCCGGGTGATCAACCGCGAACATAAAATGGTTCGTTGCCGGGCCGTCGATGTGGTTATCCCGGATCAGGAAGCGGCCTTGCAGCGTCTGGCAACGCAATTGATTTTGGAAACCCGGATCACCACCACGGATTCCATGGCCGCCTATCGCGGCGGCCGGCGCTGGGTGGAAGACTTCATCCCAACGCCGGTCGGTCTGCCCGATCACCTGGATCGATATCTCAGGCCCAACGGCGTGTATCTGATTACCGGCGGTCTGGGTGGATTGGGATTGCTCTTTGCCCGGTTTTTGGCGCAAACGATGCAGGCCAACCTGATGCTGACTTACCGTTCATCCTTGCCGGACCGATCCCAATGGGATGCCTGGCTGGACGAACACGGCCCGGATGATTCAACCAGTCAAAAGATCAACGGTATCCGCGACATCGAGGCGACCGGCTCGCGCGTGGCCCTGTTTCAGGTCGATTCCAGTGATTTGGCAGGCATGCGTCAGGCGGTTGAAAGTGGCCAACAAGCATTTGGCCCGGTCAATGGCGTGATTCATTCCGCGGGCATTGCCGGCGGCGGGGTGATTTCACGCATCACCCCGGCCATGGCCGATGCCGTGCTGGATGCCAAGGTCACCGGCGCCCGGGTGCTGGACCATATTTTTGCGCATGCCGAGCTGGATTTTTTCATGCTGTTTTCATCAGTCACCGCCATTTTGGGAGAGGGTGGACGGGTTGATTATTGCGCGGCCAACGCCTTTATGGATGCCTTTGCCCATTACCGCAGCCGGCATCGGCCGGGCTTGAGCCTGTCGCTGAATTGGGGGCAATGGGGGGTGATCGGCATGGGCGCGCATTGGGAGGCCAGCAAAGCCCGGCAGCGCGCTGCTTTGCAAGGCCAGACCGATCAACCGGTTGATCGGTTGGGTCGTTTCAGCCTGATCGAAAAAACCGATACCGAAGAACACTATCACATCCATCTGCATCCCAAACGCGACTGGGTGATTGGCGATCATTTGATTGCCGGCAATCCAACTTTGGTGGGCACGGCGTTTTTTGAATTGCTGCAAGCGGTTTTTGCGTCTAAATATCCTGATCGATGCCTGCGTCTGAAAAATATGTATTTTCTCAGGCCGCTGATGTTTGAAGCCGGTCAACCCAAAACTGTCCGCTTGGTGCTGACTGACGTCGCGGACGGCCAACGGTTTGTGTTCAAAAGCCTGGATGCCGACCAGGATGAAATGTCCGGCGCCTGGCAGGATCATCTGATGGGCGAGGCCCTGATGGTGGATGAACCCGCGCCATCGCCTGTCGATATCGCGGCCCTGATGGCCGACTGCAGCGATCATGTCGATGATTCGGGCTTTGGCCGTCAGGTTTTTGTGGCCGGTCAAGACGCGCCATTGATCGATTTGGGACGGCGCTGGGATTGTTTGCAGCAAATGCATGTCCGGGGCACGGAAAGCCTGGGGCGTTTGGCTTTGCCCGACGCGTTCCAGGATGATGCGCAAACGCATGCCCTGCATCCAGCCATGATGGATGTGGCCACATCCGCGGGCATCAAGCACGTGGTGCAGGCGCCCTACCTGCCGCTGGGATACCGCCAATTGACCATCCACGGCGCGCTGCCGGCCACGGCTTACACCCATATCCGGCTTAGCGATCCTGACCAGCAGGCGTTTGAAACTCTGTCTTTCGACGTAACCATCATGGATGACGATGGAAACGTGTGTGTCGAGATTGCGCGCTACAGCTTGAAACGAATATCCGCGGACACGACGGTCGGCATGACCGGCGATCATGCCGGGGCCAAGACAGCCAAAGGGCCCAGCAGACCGCGTGATATTTTGCCGGAAGAGGGCATCGACGCCATGAAGCGGGTATTGGGAATGGCCGACATGTCCCAGATCGTGATTTCGACCAGCGATTTTGCGCTTAAAATCGCCGAGACCGTGCCGGCCACCAAAGCCGAGAAAGCCAAACGCGAGGCCGCCAAAGCGCCCAAACCGACACATGGGCGACCGGCCATTGCCACGGTTTATGTCGAGCCGACCAACGATATTGAAACCGGAATTGCTGAAATCTGGCAAACCGTTATCGGCATCGATCAGGTGGGCATCCATGACCATTTCAACGAACTGGGCGGCAACAGCTTGCTGGCCATGCAGGCCATTGCCAACATATCCGACACGTTTCAGATCGAGCTGTCGGTCGAGACCTTTTTCAACAATCCCACGGTCGCCGGCATTGCCGAGGCCATTGTCAATCAACTGATCGCCATGACCGATGAAGACACCCTGGATGAATTGCTGGCGGAGATGGAATAGGGGATAGCGCGTGAACAATCTCAATGATCGAATCGCCAAACTGACGCCTGAAAAGCGGGCCCTGTTTTTGGAAAAACTCAAAAACCGACAACTGGGCGCCCATCCCGCTGCGCCCCAGACCGATCCGGTTGCCGTTTTTGGGCCGGATGACAATTTTTATTGTAAAATCGGTACCCCGGGCAATTTTTCCAGTTTATCTTTTCATGGCTGCGACAAAATTCCACCCGGCCCGGGGCAGGTTCAGATCAAGGCGCGGGCGGCCAGTTTGAATTTCAGGGACCTGATGATCGCCATGAATCTGTATCCAGCCACGCCCGGCATGCCGTCCAACATGGGGTCTGATTATGCCGGCATGGTCACGGCCCGCGGCGAGGGCGTCACCCAATTCAGCCCCGGTGACCCGGTTATGGCCTTGTCGGCAGGTGATTTTTCTCAATCCGGCCAATTGATGGAAAATCGACATTTCAGCGCCTACCCCAATGTATCGGTCCATCAGGTGGCGCCCAAACCGCGGGCATTGCAATTTGAACAGGCCGCGGCCCTGCCCACGGTATTTTTGACCAGCTATTATGCCTTGCGCCACCTGGCGCGACTTGAAAAACAGGAATCGGTTCTGATTCACAGCGCCACCGGCGGGGTCGGGCATGCCGCGGTTCAAATTGCCAAATGGCGCGGCGCGCGCATTTTCGCCACCGCCGGCACCCAGCCAAAGCGCGACTATCTGGCATCCATCGGCATTGCGCATGCCATGGATTCGCGCACGCTGGATTTTGCTGAAACCATCATGAAACTGACCGAGGGTAGGGGAGTGGATGTCATTTTGAATACCCTGTCCGGGCCCGCGGCAGCGCGCGGAATCGACATTTTGAACTATTTCGGTCGGTTCATTCAGGTTGACAAACGCGACATCGCCGACAATGCGGCCATCCACTTGGGCCCGTTCAAAAAAGGGTTGAGTTTCAGCGCGGTTGACATTGCCCTGTTTCTGTTGAATCCTGCCCTGATGAAATCAATTTTTTTGGAATTGGTCGAACGCTTCAATGCCGGCCAATTACAGCCAATCCCTCATATATCTTATCCGATCCACAAACTTGGCGATGCGCTGACGCATCTGTCGCATGCCACGCACATCGGCAAATTTGTGCTTGAATATGCGTGATGGATAAAATTTTCAGCGATTTCAACGGATAACGATATGTTAGCCTTATCCGTCATTCCGGCGAAAGCTGGAATCCAGTTTTCCTAACCTGGCAAAGCCAGAGCTGAAAAAATTCAAACATCACATAAAAA
>JGI10211J34971_10005074_pt1 | contig 10336 bp, 14 predicted proteins | sample Etolagsediment_FD_34971 | JGI IMG/M metagenome (IMG submission 34971)
GAAATATTTGCACTATTACTTGCAGCATCAACAATTGCATTAGTAGTTTATATATCAAAACATGATGCTACTAGTTGGAAAAATTTATAAGCTCTCTATTTCTGTTTTCTTTCTCGTTCCCATCGTCTCGGATGGGAATGGATACAAAAGTAAAATAGATATGAAAACAGATCAAATACAAGTATAAATTCCCACGCAGGAGCATGGGAACTAGAGTAAAGGTTAAGCTTCGGCTTAGCCTTTTTTATTTGGTTATAGTGACTTTATATAAGATTAAGTATAGATGGTATAAAATAGTAATAACCAATGGTTTTACCGAACCTTTTACTAAAGTAAAAAAGCTCTATCATTTGATAGGGCTTTTTTTTCTCGTTCCCATCGTCCCCGATGGGAATGGATACAAAAGTAAAATAGATATCAAAAACAGATCAAACACAAGTATAAATTCCCACGCAGGAGCATGGGAACTAGGGTAAAAGTTAAGCTTCTGCTTAGCCTTTTTTTATTTGGATATCATATTGTTTTATGATATAATTACTTATGGCAAAAATAGATGTTATAAAAGAAAAAATTAATTACCTTAAAGTTTGGCTTGGTATATTTGTTGTGACTTTAATTAGTTTAGTTGGATGGACTATCTCTAATTATCAATCGATTTCTAATATTAAGTTAATAATGACAATTTTAGGTATTATTTGGTTGTTTATTTCAATACATTTTTTAAATAAAAAAATATTAGAAAAAATAAACTCATTAGAGGAGTATTAAGATGGAGTTATTAATTGGAGTATTACTATTAAGTGTAATTGTGTTTTTAAGTTATGAAGGTTACTTGTCAGCACAATAAACAAATAATAAAATCGGGCTAAAACAGACATCTCTTTTTTTAATTTGGATATAGTGATTTTATATAAGATTAAGTATAGATGGTATACAATAATTTCAACCAAAAGATGTAAAAGTCTTTTTAGGTCTTAGACCTTGTTATTGAAATAAAAAGCCTTACCTGTTTGGTAAGGCTTTTTTGTTTGCATGGAGTCGGATAGGAGTTCAATAACAAGGAGTCCACGATGGTAGAGATACTCATCACTTTGGTCTCGACTCTCCTGATCTTTTTTAAAGAAGAAATTAAGGAGTGGCTAAGGTCGCACTAAGACCAACTTTAAAAGAGGACTGGTTACCCTCTTTTAAAGCCCTAAAGGTTAAGCTTCGGCTTAGCCTTTTTTTGTTTGTAGATATTATTGTTTTTGTGGTATAATTTTTTCAAGGAAGTGTTAATGGCTAGAATTGATGAAGTGAAAGAGATATTAAATACATTGAGGATAGCGATGAGTATTGCTTTTGGTATTTTAATAATTGTAGTAGGTAGTATTATTAAGCGTTATGATACAGGTAATATAGATAATATTTTTTGGATAGGAGTAGGCTTCTCTCTTTTGATTATACTATTTATCTTTTTTATTATTAACAAAATATCAAAAAAAACTAAAGAAATAAAGGATTTGTAGTGGATGCACCAACTTTTGCAATTTTTGTTATAGCAGTAGCTACAATATCAGTAATGTTTTATGGTATAAAAAAATTATCGGAAGAATAGAAGAATAATTGATGAGATGAGAAATGTTTTTTCTCGTTCCATCGTCTCGGATGGGAATGGATACAAAAGTAAAATCAATATGAAAAACAGATCAAACATAAGTATAAATCCCCACGCAGGAGCATGGGAACTAGGGTAAAGGTTAAGCTTCGGCTTAGCCTTTTTTTATTTCTTTTTATATATAATGACTAGATGAGTAAAAAAGAAAAACTACTAAAAGAGATTGATATATTAAGAGAAAAGCGAAAAGATTGGTTTAATGTATTGTTTGCTTTATCTTCAGCTGTTATTATTTTGGTATATGCTGTATTATCAGGTGAAAAACCTGTGTTTATACTTATTTTAGGATTTATAGGTTTTTTTGGAGTCATTGGAGTATCTGTTTATTATAAAAAAATAGAAACAGATTTAGAAAATAAACTAGATCAATTAGAAAAGGAATAATATGGTAGAAATATTTGCACTATTACTTGCAGCATCAACAATTGCATTAGTAGTTTATATATCAAAACATGATGCTACTAGTTGGAAAAATTTATAAGCTATCTCTTTCTGGTTTCTTTCTCGTTCCCATCGTCTCGGATGGGAATACATACAAAAGTAAAATCAATATGAAAAACAGATCAAACACAAGTATAAATCCCCACGCAGGAGCATGGGAACTAGGGTAATTTTTATTAAAGATATATGTAAAAGAGTTTCTAAGCCTACAGCGTTAAGTGATATTATATAAGTGGCAATGGCAGAAGCAGGTGATGAGCCCACTTCAAAATTTAAACTAATACAGCTCTACCGCTAATGCGATGAGAATGATTAGTACCATTACCATGTTCCATGTCATAGGGATACTCCATTATAGCACTCCCACCCGTGATGTAGTTGCAACACTGCCCGCAGCAATAAAAAAAGGTAGAGCCTAAACCCTACCTCTTTAACTGTGCTATACAAACTAGGTCATCACTCCTAGTTTTATAGATATTCCATGACATGGTATGGAGTAATTATAACCAAACCAAAATTAAATAATAATAAATAGGAGAAACTAATGAAAACAGATCTACTAGATATTGACCAAGTAGCAGGAGAGATACTAATCGATGCAAATACAGATGAACTAAAGGCTATCATCTCTCGTTCCCATCGTCTCGGAAGGGAATGGATACAAAAGTAAAATAGATATGAAAACAGATCAAACATAAGTACAAATTCCCACGCAGGAGCATGGGAACTAGGGTGAAGGTTAAGCTTCGGCTTAGCCTTTTTTTATTTGGATATCATATTGTTTTATGATATAATTCTTTATGGCAAAGATAGATGAGATAAAAGAGGAATTAAATTATTTAAAAGTATGGTTGGGTATTATCGTTATTACAACTATTGGATTGATTAGTTGGTTGATTAATAATTATGAAACAGCCACATTGGTAAAAACAATATCAGATATTATTGCTATTTTAATTCTTACAATTACAATATTAGTAATTGATAAAAAAATAAAAAATTAAATTAAAAGTTTGAAGGATTTGTGATGGAATATTTAGTGATAGCAACAATTGCAGTTTTTATAATTACAATAGTTTATGCTGCTGTTAATTCTGGGCAAGTAGAATAAAATTTTCTCTCCCATTGTCTCTCTTGTTCCCATCGTCTCGGAAGAGAATAGATAGAAAAGTAAAATAGATATGAAAAACAGATCAAACACAAGTATAAATCCCCATGCAGGAGTATGGGAACTAGGGTAAAGGTTAAGCTTGGGCTTAGCCTTTTTTTATATGAATAAATAATTGACTTTAATCTATTGTTCTTGTATAATTTGATTTATAAATTATATTAAAGGGGTACTATGAAAAAATTACTGTTGGTTTTGATACTTCTTACAAACTTTATCTACGCTTCAAATGACACAACTATAATTTTAAATGAGATAAAACAACTAAGAGAAGATATGAATAAAAAGTTTGAGCAAGTCGATAAGAGATTTGAGCAAGTCGATAAAAGGTTTGAGCAAGTTGATAAGAGATTTGAACAAGTTGATAANCATTTTGAACAAGTGGAAAAAAGGCTTGATTTTTTACAAAACTTAGTTTTGGCTATAGTTGCTGTTGTTATTGCAACACCATTTATCACAAGAAAGATGGATGAGAGGGATTCGCGTAAACTTGAAAATATAGACAAATTTTTAGTGGTCTTAAGAGAACTCGCTCAAGATGATCCAAGGATAGATAAATCTATGAAAATAGCAGGGTTAAGTTGATATTCTCGTTCACTATTAACCACTAGTACCTAATTTAAATATTATGGAACATAAGCAAACATATTTATACCAGTGTTTGCTTTAAATCCCATCATCAAGTTTGCATTTACTACAGCTTGAGTTGAAGCTCCCCTTAGAAGATTATCTATGCTACTGTTTATAAAAAGTGCATCACCATTTTTAATGGCATATATATCACAAAAGTTTGTCCCAGCTGTACTTTTAACATCAACTGGAGTCTCTTTTATCCTTATAAATTCACTATCTTTATAAAACTCTTTTAGTATAGCTATTGGATCTATATCTTTGTTTATTTCACAATATATACTTACAAGCATACCGCGAGTTACAGGTATAAGATGTGGTATAAAGTTGATCTTTAGATCTTTATTTTTAAGTTTTTGTATCTTCTCTTTTATCTCTGGAGCATGTCTATGTTTTAGAGGGTTGTATGCAAATATATTATCATTTACAGTTACAAAGTGTGTAGTATCACTTAGCTTTTTACCTGCACCACTAACACCACTTTTTGCATCTACAAAGATATTTGAGTTTTGATCTATAAACTGCACAAATGGAAGTAGGGCTAAAAGTGTAGCTGTTGGATAGCACCCTGGATTTGCTATAAGTGAAGAGTTTTTGATATCATCTTCATAAAACTCAGGTAGTCCATAAACAGCTTGAGGTAAGTGTTCTTTATCTTCATGGGGACAGTAGTGCTTTTCATAAGTTTCAAGATCAAGCCTATAATCAGCACTTAGATCCACAACTTTAACATTAAGTGATAAAAGCTCTTTTGCAAAAGACATAGATGTTTTATGTGGAAGTGCTAAAAAACAAAGTTGTGCTTTTTTTGATATATCTAAAGGGTTTGCTTTATTTACATCCATACTGCAAACACTATCTAAACTTGGATGGAGTTTATCTATAGTTGTATCACCTTCGGAGTTTGCTATATAAGTGATGTTGAAATTTGGATGGTTAATTAGTATTTTTACCAACTCCAATCCAGTATATCCACTAGCCCCCACAATAGCAACATCAATTTTATCTAACATAGTTTACTCTCATCAAAGTACACTTCAAGTATCTCAAACTCTTTTTTTCCACCAGGAAGAGTAGCAGTAAACTCATCACCTTCAGATTTTCCTAAAAGTTGTTTTGCTAGGGGTGAGTGAAATGATATAAGTCCAGCTTCTGGGTTTGAGTGTAAGGATGAAACTATAGTGTAAGTTATCTCCTCATCTGTATCAACATCTACAAGTTTTAAAGTTGATCCAAAGCTTATTTTATCGTGTGGTAAAGTAGTTGGGTCTAAAATAATAACACGAGTTATAAGGTCATCAAGTTCAGCAATTTTTTTATCTATATTTGCTTGATCCTCTTTACCTGCATGGTATTCGGCATTTTCTTTTAAGTCACCTAGTTGTCTTGCTTCCTCTATAGCTACAAGGATTTTTGGTCTTTGTACTAGTTTAAGGTCATTTAGTGTTTGTGTTAGTTTATCATAATCTTGTGATGTCATAGGTTCTTTTTGCATAAAAAGTATCCTTATAATTTTTTATTTTTTAACTGTTTTTTCCAATCTTTTTCAAACTTTTTTCTTTTTAGAAATGAAAGGTTTTCTATAAATACATGCCCCGTAAGATGCTCCATCTCATGTTGCCATGCAACTGCTAGAAAATCGAATGCTTCCATAGTTTGTAAAGTTCCATATCTATCGTAGTATTCTACTATTATATGTTCAGATCTAGTTACTTCAGCATTGTATCCAGGGATACTTAAACATCCTTCGTTAAATAGAAGCTCTCCATCTTTATGTGTGATTTTTGGATTTATCGCTTCAATTAGATTTTCATCTATCTGTTTCCCATCTTGAGGATTGTTTTCATCTTCGATTGGAAGATTTATGATAAGTACATTTAGATCAATACCTATTTGAATAGCTGCTAGTCCTACACCATGATTTGCCATCATAGTTTCATTCATATCGTCTAAAAGAGTGTGAAGATTTTCATCAAAAGATGTTACATCTTTTGATTTTTTTCGTAAAATAGGATTGGGATAAGTTAATATCTCTCTTATCATAATCTTTCTACTCGTGTTTTGCTATAACTTTATCTACAAGCCCATATTCACAAGCTTCTGCAGCACTCATAAAGTTATCTCTCTCTGTATCTGCAGCTACTTTTTCAACTGGTTGACCAGTATGAGATGCTAAAAGTTTATTAAGTTCATCTTTCATCCTTAATATCTCTTTTGCTTGAATAGCAATATCAGTTGCTTGACCTTGAGCGCCACCTAAAGGTTGGTGGATCATAATTCTACTATGTGGTAGAGCAAATCTTTTACCTTTAGCTCCAGCACTTAGTAAAAATGCACCCATAGATGCAGCTTGCCCTATACAAATAGTACAAATATCAGGTTTGATATAGTTCATAGTGTCAAACATAGACATACCACTTGTAACAACTCCACCTGGAGAGTTTATATAAAGGTAGATATCTTTTTCTGGATCTTCTGCTTCTAAAAATAGAAGTTGTGCTACTATAGATGAAGCAACAGCATCGTTTACTTCACCACTTAACATAACAATTCTATCTTTTAAAAGTCTAGAGTATATATCATAGCTTCTTTCACCTCGTCCAGTTTGTTCAACTACAACAGGAATATAAGCCATAACTACGCTGCTTTCTCATCAAGAAGCTTAGTGATAACTTTTTGCTCTATCATCGACATCTTAATTGCTGGCATATATCCTGCTTCTTCATATTGTTTGATTAGAGCTTGTCCATCTTGACCCATCATCATCGCTTCGTAGTATATAGTTTGAGTAAGCTCTTGATCTGTTACCTCAACACCTTCAGCTTTTGCTAGAGCATCAACTATAAATGTAGCTTTTACACTTTTTGTAGCATCTGGAGTAGCTTCTTCTCTCATCTTTTCTATTTTCTCTTTATCTTCTTGTAAAGCTTTGATCTCATCTTCACTCATAGTTCTTACTTGATTATTAAGAACTTGACCAATCTCTTGCTCTAAAATTGAAGTTGGAACTGCAAAGTTGATTTTTTCAACTAAAGTTTCAAGGTATGCAGGTTTTAACTCTTCATTGTAATAAGCTGACATTTTTTCAGATTTGATCTGCTCTTTGATCTTCTCTTTTAACATATCTGCTGTTGCATCTTCTTCATTTGGTAACATCTTTTTAGCAAACTCATCATCTATAACAGGAGCAGCCTTCTCTTGAATCTCGTGAAGTTTTACTTTAAATACAACTTCAGCTCCAGCTAAATCTTTTGCTTGATATTCAGTTGGGAAAGTAACAGTGATATCTTTCTCCTCTTCATATTTCATACCGATAACTTGATCTTCAAATCCAGGGATAAATGAACCTGAACCTATCTCTAAAGTGTGTTTTTCAGCTTTTCCACCTTCAAATGCAACACCATCTTTGAAACCTTCAAAGTCAATAACAGCAAAATCACCTTCTCTTACCATTCTTTTTCTAGCTATTTTTTCTAGTGGAGCTTGCTTTGAAGCTATCTCATTTAATCTCTCTTCAATTTCATCATCAGTTACATCTTTAGCTTCAATTTCAGGTAACATAGCTTTATAGTCACCAAGCTCTACAGTTGGTTTACAAGATATTTCGATCTCAACATCGATGTTTCCATCCTCTTTTTTATCAAACTTTGATATACCTGGCTCACCTATAAGATCTGTTGGTGCTATATTTAGCTCCTCTAAAGCTGCATCTAATACTTCTCTTAAAGCATCACCTTGTGCATCTTGAGTTAACTTATCAGCATATCTGCTTTTTACAACAGCTACAGGTACTTTACCTTTTCTAAAACCTTGTATATCCATAGTTTTAGCAGCTTGCTTAGCTAGCTTGTTTATATTTGCATCAATATCTGCACCACTTATAGTTGCAGTTACTACTGCGTTTGCTTCATCTTTTTTACTTGCGTTAAATTCCATTATAATTGAACTCCATTAAAATTTTGGCTGATTTTAGCTAAAATTTACTTAATGATTTATTTCTTTTAATCTTAAATAAAACTTAGTGATGGATCGGACTAGTACTACTAACTTAATTTTTCATAATATTCTAGTATCTTCCATCTAATTATGGGGATATCTCTTAAGATATCTGCATCTACACTATAGAGTAGAAGTTCACTTTTTGATTTAAAACTAAAATCATTACTAATCTTAAGTACGGAGGTTATCCCTCCAAAGTGATTTGATGATCTTAGTGTTTGTACAACTTTATCTTTACTATAAACATCTACTTTCCCAGAAATAATAATATACACTTTTTTAGTATCTAAGTTGATAGATTGATCTTTTTTATAACTATGTGATTTTAAAGTATCAACTATTTTACTTAACTTACTATATGTTATCTCATCTTCAAAAAGTTCTGTTTTATATAAAATAGAGATATTTAACATCTTATCTTTTATATCTTTTGATAGATTATGTTTTTCTAAAAAATTGTCAAAAAATGAGACTGGTATCTTTAATGCTTTTATATAATTTTGAGTTGTGATACTGAAGTGTGAAAGGTGGTGCATCTGAGTTATATGCTCACCTATTATAACTCCAGGTGTTAATATATTATTGTGATTTAGAATATTATCAACAACTTTTACCTTACCATTTAAAATAAGATAGTTGTAGTTTGATATATCACCCTCATTACATATTGTAAAGTTTGGTTCAAACTCTACTATTTCAAAATTTAGAAAAATATTTATCATAGATTCAGTTAAAGTAGGAAAGTTTATTAATATATATTTTCTAACTAAATCATAATTTAGATCTCTAGTAGCTTCAATCAAAACATCAACATCACCATAACTTACACCATCATAAGTGTTGTTGTGTTCATAATGGGCATATACAACTTTCTTTGATCTATCATCTTTAAAATTGTCATACTTCCCATGTATCATCCCACCACCTATATCCACCTTTTTTAAAGTAAGTGGCTCTTTATAAGTATCTAAAATATTTTTGTACAGATCATCATCTAACTTAAAACTCTCTAGATCCTCAAAGCTTAACATATCCATATAGTGCCCATAAGATATATACCCATCAATATACAATGTTCTAAACTGAAAAATAGTATTTTCTACAGGGTGTGGCGAGATCGATGGTTTAACCTCAAGTGAGTCTATATCATTCCAACTATCAAGCTTTAGCGGTATTAAGTTTACATAGTTTGAGAACTTAATAGGATCTACACATAATAGTGCAGATAGTTTTAATCTAACAGATTTTAATACTAAAGGGTGTCCAAATACATTCACCTTTTTATCACTTCTTATAAGAGATGTTACACCCGATAGATGATCATCATGACAGTGTGTTAAAAAAACACCATCTATCTCATTTATATCTAAACTAAACGACTCTAAAATATCCATTATATTTGGAACCACATCGACTAAATATAACTTATTTTGGAAAGTTATAATCGAATTTGCAGAGGGCTGTTCTATATTCCACCCATCACCTTGCCCTGAGTGTATAATACTAAAGTATTCCCTTTTTATACCCTTTTTTTTAAGAGTATATGGTGAGGGGTAAGTTTGATCATCTTTTAGATTTAGATCAACAATCTCAACTTGATCTTTATATATTATCTTAAATATATTTAATGATACTCTTTGAATATAAACACCATTTTTTATCTCTATTTTTTTATCATTTAGTGTTAAAGGATCTATTAGTTGATCACTTTGTTTTAGATCACCAAAAGCAAACTTTAACTTTATATCCATAAGTTGATCTGCTAAATATTCAGATATCCCACACTGCAACATCTCATCTTTTGAAACTAATCCATAGTTTCCTCTATATATATAATTTAGTTGTGATTTTATTTGGATATCACTACCTATTAATATAGGTTTTTCACCATTGTTGTTTGGATGGTTTGGGATCATTTTACACTGTTTATATAATATGTGAAGTATAGGAAACTCAGATAGGTTTGAAAACTCACCATTTTGTATCATAACATCACTAAGAAGTATCGCGTTTGGTCCAGTTTGAAACTCTACACCATCTTTAGTTATAGTTTTTATATGGTTGTTTTTAATAAGATGTTTAACACTCTCAGCTGGTGCACCACACTGTATATATAGATCTGCTTGTGGTATTTTTATATAGTATAAACCCTCAATAACTTTTATTTTTTCAATCATATTCTAACCATACTTATTTTTCAGCTATACTATCAAATAAATACTTATATTTAATTATATAAAGTTAAAATCATTAAAACTTAATAGTGGATTTACCCCAATCCACTATTAAGTTTTAGATAAGATTAACAAAGAGATTACGCGCGATTTTCGGATAAATAGCAAAAAATCAACAAATAATTAACTGAAACTAAAGATAAAAGTAGTTAACTAATAAAGCTATCTCCTTTAATCTTAACTAAAACTTAATAGAGGATTGGGCTA
>JGI10211J34971_10005075_pt1 | contig 10335 bp, 6 predicted proteins | sample Etolagsediment_FD_34971 | JGI IMG/M metagenome (IMG submission 34971)
TCCACTTGCGGATGAGAATGGCGGGAACGTATTCGGACACGTGGCCGTTCGACTGCCCCAAGTCCCGGAAAGTCCTGGACGAAGCGTGCGCCTACGTGGCCCGCTGGCAGCATCCAAACGGCTACTGCGAGTGGTTCTGGAATTCTCTTGTCTTCCTGGCGCACCCCGATCCTCGGTATCGCGACAACGCACGGCGGGCGGCGCATTACATGACGGACGACCCGGTGGAATTTGACACCGCATACGGGCATCCCTACGTGCGCGGGCTCACGAGCTGGCGTTACGGATACAAGGCCTTGTTCCTGTGCGAATATTATCTGGCCACAGGGGATGCCAGCGTGCTTCCGGCCCTGCAGAAACTGGTAGACTGGATCGCCCGCGGACAGATGAAGTGCGGGACGTGGGGGCACCGGTGTTCGTGGGGCGGATACGGGGCGCTGAACCAGGCCGGGCTCGTGTGTTTCATGTCGCTTGCCCTGGCGCGCGAGACGGGCGTGACGGTTGACGAGGCGGCCCTGGCGCGAGCGTCGGCGTTCTTCGGCAACTTCGTGTCGATCGGCGGCGTGCCCTATGGGGACCATCCGCCCTACGGATACCGTGAAAACCAGGGGAAATGCGCTGCGGCAGCCGTCGCCTTCCGCTTCCTGGACAAGCCGGAGTGGAGTCGTATCCTGGGGTCCATGACCTGTCTGTCGTACGACACGTCGGAGTTCACGCATGCCGGAGGGATGTTCACGTGGCTGTGGTCGCCGTTGGGCGGCATGGACGCACCCCCGGACGAGTTCAGGGCCTTGCTGGAGGAGACGCGCTGGTTCTACGAGTTGTGCAGGACGCACGACGGCGCGATCGTCGGGCAACCCACGCCCGAGAACCTGTCAGGGCGCACCTGGTCCGGCGCGGGCGCAACCCCTCGGCACAGCACGGGTGCGATGGCCATGGTGTATGCGCTGCCCCACAGACGCCTCCGCATCCTCGGTCGTGACCGGGCACCGGTTCCCGATCCGACCGAGGATCCTGCCGTTCGCGAAGACACGCGGCTCACGCTTGCGAGTATCGCGGCGAACTTGGACGAGGGGAACGTCTATCTGGCCTCGGAGCAGAGCAAAGCGCTCAGACGGTATCGCGGGAACGTCCCGGGGCTCGCCGAGCTCGATGTGCGGATTCCGCAGGAACGACTCGCGCCCGAGAAGGAAGCCGCGGACGCCTGTTTCCCCAACTTCGACGTCAGGAAGTGGCTGCACGATTTGGATTGGATGGCAACCATGACGCGTGCTGCCGCAATGCCCGACGGGCACTACTCGCGCTTTGCGAGGGAACAAGTGCCCCTGCTCATCCCTCCCCGCAGGTTGCTCCAGCACAGATGGGAGTCCGTGGCCCAAGGGACGAGCACGCATCACCTGACCGCATGGCGAGCTGATCTGCCTGTCACGGACGAAAGCCTCGCGAGCGCAAACTGGGAAGCTGTTCGCGAACTTACCCCGGCTCCGTTCGACGGCGAGGCGGAGCAGGCGCTGCTCAAGCGGACCCTCGAGGCAGCAGCGACGCGGAAGGAGGTGCTTGCTCTCCGGTTGCTCGCGCCGTCCGGATCGCGGGTCTACCTCAACGGGCACCCCATCGTGCAGACGGTGCGAGTCAAGTCAGGCAAGACTGGGAACCCGTGGATCGTCTTACTTCATCCGAAGGCTCGGGAGATCGTGAGAGACGGCAAGAACGAGTTGGTCATTCGCCTGCCGGACGTCAAGGGAGCCAAGGGGGCCACGGTGATCGCCGACCTGGTCTCGGCCGGTGTTCCGGAAGGAGGCGCGATATGAGGAAAGTCATCGCATGTCTCCTTTTCGTCGTTTCTCCTGCAATGTTCGGCTTGGAAGGTCCGTGGCCGAACAACCGCTTCGCGGAGCAATACCTCGCCATGACGCTCGACGAACTCCTCACGCAGATGTGCCAGGACGTTCCCACGCGGCGCGGCTTTGTGGCGGAGGCGATTGCCGCACACAAGACCGAGGCATGGCCAACGCTGGGAAAAGCGTTGCAGGACGCCGACTGGCGGGTCCGCGCCTGCGCGCTGACTGCGCTGGAGCTTCTGCTGCCGAGAGATGGACAGGCGCTCGCCAGGAAGCAGAAGCAGGACCGACTATCCGGCATGCCGGGGATTGTCGAAGCCCTCACTGCCCTACTGGGGGACTCACATTTCTGGGTCCGTTGCTGCGCCGCACGCGTGTTGGGGAGCATTGGCGAGCCGGCCGCTTCGGCTGCCGACGCGTTGGCCAAGCTCTGCGGCGACGAGCACCCCTGGGTCCGGGAATCGGCCCTGGAGGCAATTCAGCGTATTGGGCGGGTGCCGACCGAGACCCAACTGCGGGGAGCGCAGGAGGCCCTGAGTCAAGACCGGACCAGCTTCGGCGATTCCCGCTTTGCGTTCGGCATTCTCAAGGGCATGAAAGGCCTGCGGGATTCGCAACAGAAGAGCCAGGTCGTGGACGCTCTGATCTACTTCCTGACGCACCCCGGTGAAGGCATGTGGAGCGACCACATGGCCAACGCGGTGGCGATGCTCGTCGAGCTCGAACCCGACAGGAGACGGCTCATCACAGTGTTCGCGAGAATACTGACCGACCCCGCCTACGAGCAACGCGGCGATCCCCGCGTCGCCGTGTGCAACGCTCTGGCGGCGGCAGGAAGCGACGCGAAAGCGCTCGTCCCCTCCCTGCGCAAGGCCATCGCCCGTGAACACGAGTTGATCACGAAAGGGAAATACAGCCGGGACAAATCCCTTCTCGCTGTGCTCGAGGAAACGCTGGCCAAGGTGTCTGCGTCCGGCCCGGACTGAGCACGCACGGGCTCGCCGAATCGGTTGCCGACGTCACTCGCCCAGGATCTTGAGGTCGTACATGGACCACCACATGCGCTCCTCATCCCCCAGTTGGGCGATCCTGACGTAACGCGCTTTGGTGGGGAGGCAAATGGCGGAGACAAGCGCCTTCTCGCCCTTGCCCGCCCCGATCGGGCCAAACCACTCCTCGCCGTCAAGCGAACTGAAGATACGGTACTCGCGCGGGTAGTCCCCGCCCGACTTGGCGGCGTCCATGACGACTCTGTGGACGGTGTGCTCCTCCCCCATGTCGACCATGAACCAGTCGGTCGGCTTCATGCCCCCCCCGGTTCCCCAGCGTTTTTCTCTGTCCCCGTCGATGGCGTTTTCGGGCGGTGCATCGTCAGGAGAACGCGACGCCGACACCTTCCAGTTCTCCGTGGGAATCGGTTCGACGTTAACGATCTCCGGTAGACCGTTAATCCGGATCTCGTTCACAGACCAGAAGTTCCCCGCCGCTCTGCCGGTCTGCACGACCTTCACATAACGCCCCTCTTTGGGTGGGAACGTGATCGTGAAGGCCTTCTTCTTCGAGTCGCCGCCCGTGGCAACGGGGTCCCCCCAGGCCTCGCCATCGCGCGACACATAGACCTCCCAGCCGCGCGGTTGGTCATGTCCTTCGGAACCTGCGTCCAGGAAGACCGTCTCGATCGGGCTATCGTAGGGCAGCCCCACCTGGAACCACTCGCCGCCGGCCATGGGCTTGCCGCTCGTCCAGCGGGTGTCCGGGTTGCCGTCGATCGCGTTCGGCCCGGAGTCGGCGTTCATCGAAGCGTCAAAGGTCATGGATTTTCCACCGAGGTTCTGCATGATGCTGAGAGCGCTCAGCAGGGCCTCTTCCTGCACGGCGGCGTCTTGCAGGAACCGTTTCACGGCAGCGAGGGCCTCGGGATGAGCCAGTCTGCCCAGGCCGGCGATCAGCGTGCGCTTCTCCTGATCCCCTTTGGCCAGCGCCAGCGCCTCGTCGTATAGCTTGAGGGTCTCCGACATGGGACGGCGGCTGGGAAGGGCGAGCATCCGTGCATAGCCGCGCAAGGCCAGGACGCGGAGGACCAAGTCTTCGGCATTACGACTGACCGCACGCAGCGAGAGGATGGGATCGGCGTTCGGCCAATTGTCGGCCAGTGTCTTGACAGTCGCCCGCTGCACCTCCACATCGGGGTCCTCGAGGGCGGCTTCCAGCGCCGGCAGCGCCGGCTTGGCGCCGATCATCCCGAGGGCGGCGAGCAGGGCGATACGCGCAGGTCCGGCCGGGTCGCGTTCCAGCCCAGCGAGCGCGGCTGCGACCTTCGCAGTCTCGCCCTCCGTGCGTCGGGCCACGTTGACGAGGGTGGTCTCGAGCTGCGACCGGACGCCGACACTCGATGTCTCGATGATGAGGTCGACAAGCCTGGGCAGCTCGGACGTCTCGCTCAGAGCCGCGATCGCCTTGCCCGCTTCCTTGGCCAGGCCACGATCGGCGTCCAACACGCTCCGGAAGAGCACGGGCAGTGCAACGCGAGCTCTGCGCGCGCCGAATGCCATGGCGCACTCGGCCTTGACGGCGACATTGGCGTCCTTCATCGCATCGACGAGAACCTGATCGACTCCCTCCCCGGTCATGCGGTTGAGTGTCTGTCGGGCGGTTTCCCGAATACCGTCGTCGGTGTCCTCGCCCGATGCCAGCCGGAGGATCGCCGGCACGGCCTTAGCGTCGCCGAGCGATTCCAGCGCCCGCAGAGCGGCCGCCTGAACGGCCGCGTCCTCCGCACTGACCAACGCGAGCACGGCGTCTTGCGCACGACGGTCGCCTCGGGCAGCGAGAGAGTCGATCGCGAGCGTCTGGCTGACAGCGGCAAGTGCGGGAAGCGCCCGGAAGGTCTGCGTCACGATGGCGTCACCGGGAAGATCAAGGACGAGACGGGCACCCGCTCGGACGAGTTCCCGATCCTCGGATCGCAGGGCCTCGACGGCTCTTGCGGCAGCGGATGCGCCGGTCATCAGTGCCTGGCCGTAGACTGCTCCGGCGCGGACATGGGACGCGGCATCGGAAGCGATCAGGGCTTCGTAGCACGTCGTCGCGTCGTCGCTCTTGCCGGCCAGGCGTGCGGACTCCGCACAGGCGAGGATGGCGCGGTCGACGGCACGCACAAGCGCCGCCGCGGAACCCGCACGTGCTCCCAGCAGAGCGGCGGCGGCCTGCTTGCCGCCGATCCGTCCCAGCGCGTTGGCCGCGGACTCCGCAACCACGGGATCGGTGCTCCGCAGGTCGTTTGCCAAAGGCGGGACAGCCGCGGACGCCCCCCTCTGGCCGAGGGAGTCGATCAGGGCTGCTCGTGCCAGTCCCTTGCTCGCCGGCAACGCCTTGAGCAACGCCGTGTCGACCGCAGCCCCCCGGATCGCCGCCAGCGCCATGCGGGCGGGGTGCCGGAGTGTGTCGTCGGCCAGGAGGGGGACCAGAGACGGGACGGCTGCCCCGGCGCCGATGAAGCGCAGTTGGCGGCAGGCAAACACGCGGGCGTCCGTCGTGGCGTCGGGATTCGCGGCCAGTGCCGCGAGCCGACGGGCAATCTCGTCTCGGGCTGAGCTGGGTTCCGCCTGGTGCTCGACGACCAGATCGACCACCTGCCGCGCGATCTTGTCGTCGCCGCCCAATGTGAATCGTCTCATGTCGTCGAAGACTCTGGCGATGCCCCGGGAGAAGGCCTTGGCCGCCGACTGTGCCAGGTACTCATCGCTGAGCTGTGAGCTGGGTGTTGCGTCTGCTTTCAGATCACCGAATGCGTACTGGATGCCGTCCAGGTAGCACTGCAGGATGGGCGCGTTCCAGAAGATCTCGTGGCGATGCCCGAGGGAGAAGAAGAAGGCGCGCCCCTTGCCATGCTCGCGAATCCAGGCGACCGCGAAGTCACCGTCCTCGCGGCGGATTGCCTCCTTCGTCATGTCGCTCCTTGCGACGTCGATACTCAGCAGGACGCGTAGCTTGTCCCGCGAGTAAGGCTCGCGGAACTGGTAGATCTCATCGGCCACGATGAAGGGCAGGCCGTTGAACGCCTTGAGCAATGGATGCCCGGGATCGTCGAGCTTCACGCCCACATCCTCATTCCAGGGGTGTCCCCAGAAGTAGCCGCCGATGAGTTCGCCGTAGTCGGCCCACTTGTAAAGGCAATCGGTCGCGGCGTGGACACCGATGATCCCCTTCCCGTTGCGCACAAAATCCAGAAAGCGTTTCTCCGCCTTGGCTTCACGCTCGTCCGCGGCCGCCTTCTGTTTCTCGTCCATGCCCTGCGTGTCGATGTCCAGCAACGGCAGGCGCATGGTTGTGTTGTTCATCAGGATGGCGTCAAACGTGTCGAATTCCGGCGACTCGAGAATGGCGCAGTCGTCCACGACCTTGGTGGTAAACGCCCCGGTCTTCTGCCCCATGATCTCGAACGCCTTTTCCGCGTACGGCACGGCCGAGTGCTTGAACCCTTCGCACTGGGAGATGATGAGGAGCTTGCGCGGCTTGGCCGGCTCGACCGTCGCAGCGGATGGCGCGGCGGCTTCCATCCGGGCGAGTTCCTCGTCCGATGGCGGTTTCATGTCCGGCGTGGCAGCGGTCAGCACTACAGCGGCGGTAAGAAAAGCGGTCAAAGCGTTTGGAAGTCTGATCATTACAGAAGCCCTTTCCCTCGCGATGCTTAGACGGCGATGTTCCACGGTGCCCGCATGCTGCGGGAGAGAAGGCGGTTGGCCTCCACGTCATTGACGAACCGTGACCGTGCCGGGTCCCACTTCAGCGTGCGTTTGAGGCGATAGACGATGTTCCCCAAAGCGCACACCGTAATCGTGCTGCACCCGATTTCGGCCGTGCAGATGCAGGGACGCCGCGTCCTGACCCCGTCGAGCCAGTTGCCCTTGTGGTCGTGACTCGCGTACAGGCGGACGTCCGCCGGCCCCCACTTCACCTTCATGAGATCTTCCGGTTCGGTCTTCAGGAAGCCGCGTCCTACGCTCACCAGCCCGTTCTCGCCGACGAAATCGATGGACCCGCCGCCGGTCGCGCCGCCATGAGTCATAGGGATGCCGTTCCCGTAGACGTACGTCAGCAACTCGTATTCGCTGATGTCCTTGGGAATGATCTCGACGGGGCCCGTGCCGTCCATGCCGAGTCCCCATTGGGCGATGTCGAAGTGATGGGCTCCGAAGTCGTACATACCGCCGCCGCAGTAGTCCCAATAGTGGCGCCACGACGGCCACGATGCGTAATCGTCGAGGGGGCAGATCCTCTCGTGATAGGGCCGCCAGGCAGCGGGTCCCAACCAGCTATCCCAGTCGAGCGTCTCGGGCGTGGGCTGGGCAGCCAGGTAGCAGTCGTTGGCCGGGCCGCCCACGTTCACGTGAACGACTTTGATCTTGCCGATCGCCCCGTTCCGGACGAGCTCACACGCAAACCGGAACTTGAAGTCCGACCGCTGCTGACTGCCGACCTGGAAGATCCGTCCATAGCGCCGGGAGGCCTCCTTGATGGCCTCCGCTTCCCGAATCGTCAACGCCAACGGTTTCTCACAGTAGACGTCCTTGCCGTTCTTCATGGCGTCGACGGCCTGGATCGCGTGCCAGTTCGTGGGCGTTGCAATGGCCACGCCGTCTATGTCCCGCCGAGCGTTGAGCTCGCGGAAGTCCGTGCAGACCTGGACCCCCTTGTAGTCTTTCCCGAAACGCTCGGAGTAGGTGGTGTTGATTCGCTCCACACACTTCTGGAGACGCGTTGTCTCCACATCGCTGATGGCAACCACCTGCACGTTCTGCCGGTTGAGGAAGTCGCCCAGGTGGCCCGACATCATCTTGCCCATGCCGATGAGACCGACGTTCAGCCGATCGCTCGGCGCGACGTTCCCGCCTGCTCCGAGGGCAGACGACGGAATAATCGTCGGCGCCGCGATCGCCCCGACCCAGGCCGTCGTCGTCCGGATGAAATCTCGACGGGAGGCATTCATACTCGTGCTCCTGTTCTCCAGATTGGGGTCGCCAGGTCCGTGTACCGGCAGCGTCGCCGTTCTGTTGTGTCAGTGTTCCGTTGCAGGCAGTCGCGTCACGTACACAATGTAGCGCTGCGACTGACCCCCATCGATCGGCTCACCCAAGACTGCGGCGCCACGATGGAGCCGGGCCGAGCGGTCGCGCGGCATGTCTCGCCGTCCCGGCCACCGGGGAGTGCCTGCACGACGTTCCGAGTGCCGCCAGCTCCGCCTTCCGACGACCCCAGCTCGAGACGATCGGAGGCAGCTCCCGTTGCGCCAAAAGGCCATGAAAAGGGTCGGTAAGCTGACCGTATTGGGCTAAATTCAGTCATCATGAACAGCCAACAGACGGGTGAGCCGCTCACCGGCCGGACACTCACGCTGTTGCTCCTGCCCCTGGCGCAGCTTGAGTTGCAGACAGTCGAGGCGGCTCACGAGACTCATGCGCCCCTCGAGCATCGCCTTCCAGATCGGCCAAGAGGTCTCCGTGACGGAGCTCGGCACGCAGCTGGGCATCCACGTCCCGGTCACACGTGTTGCCGACCGCTGTTACTCGAGCACAGAGCCTGAGAGAAGCAGGATCCAATGAACCAGCTACACCACCTACTGTTCGCGATAGCGGTCGTGCTCTGCCATGCCTGCACTCAAGACCTGAGCCGCCCCAATGTCATCCTCTATATGGCGGATGATATGGGCATGGGGGACACCAGCGCGTACCAGGATGTCACCGGCAACGCCGATGAGGTCCAGCTGCAGACGCCGAACATGGACCGACTGGCCCGAATGGGAGTCCGTTTCACGGATGCCCACACACCGTCCTCGCGCTGCACACCGACCCGCTACGCACTCCTGACCGGTCGCTACCCCTGGCGGACCCGGCTCAAGTGGTGGGTGCTCTACGGCGTGCAAGGTGATCCGTTGATCGAGGCGCAGGCCCGACTCCAAACTCACTCGGCGGTGCGCTCCAGTATCCAGATGTTCCGATAGCGCACGTCCTGGCCGTGTTCCTGGAGCTTGAGACCTTCCGGGCTCGGACTGACGTTGACGCCGCCGTTGGCTTTCGCGACGGGCACATTGTCGTGTACCTTCAGGCCGTTCCACCATACTGTGACGCGGGCGGGCTCGATGCACTTCTCGCCTTCCCACCGTGCGGCGGCGAAGATGAAGTGGAACGAGTGCCACTCCCCGTTCGGTCGCCAGGCATTCACATCCGGCGTGTGCTCCATGCAGATCGCCCCTATGCCGTGCCCCCCGATCTTCCAGTTGTATGGATCAGCAATGTCCTTGCCCTTGGGCGACTCGATCTGGACTTCGTACCGGTTCTGCAGGTAGACGCCGCTGTTGGCGTATCCCTCGGCGCTGTCGTCGCCGCGCGCGCCCATGAGCACGAACTCCACGTGGCCCTCGAAATCCGTGTACTTCTTCTTCGTGACCAGGTCGTGCGTGCCCCAACGCTTGCCGCCGTTGGTCATCAGGACGTTGCCGTCGTCCGTGGGGCTGTCGACCAGCGACCACGTGATAGGCATATCTGCCTTGGGCCACATCTCCCAGTTCTCTTCTATGGACTTCTGCGTGCCGTCGAACGGCACGTCAGCACCTTCCGGTGCCGGGGCACCGACGTCTCTGGCCTTCTCGTAGCCCGGCTTCTCTTCCGGTGCCTTCTTCTCCTGTGCGGACGCGGCTGAAGCAGCAAATGCCGCTACGGCCAGCACGGCAACGATTCCCATGGTCTTTGTGTTCGATCTCATCGTCAGTTTCCTTCTGCTTGCTCTTGCCGACCTGAGTGATTGTCCCGGATTCGTTAAATGGACTCGGCCCATAACGTAGCACCGCGAGACGCCGGCGCGGCACCCGCGTAGTTGGTCTGCGGCAGCCAACAAGGCGCATTACATTCGTCTACACCCGACTCCCATATCCACGGAGCGTTTCGTCACCATGATCACACGCAAAGCTGAACTGGCCGCGGTTGCTGTCCTTGTAGCCTTGAGCCACGGGGGTGTCGCAGATGCTGTCAAACGGGTGCTCGAGGCAAGCGCCGTCAGGGGCGGCCTGGCTGTGCATCTGGGCTGTGGCGATGGAACCCTCGCCACCGGACTTGCTGCCGCAGGTCCATTCGTGGTGCATTGCCTGGTGGAGGATTCAACGTCTCTCGGCAAGGTGCGTGACGATGTCCACAGCGCCGGCCTGTACGGTCGTGTTTCGGTTGCGCGATTGCGAGGCCCGCAACTGCCTTACGTCGATAACCTGGTCAACCTTCTGATCGTCTCGAGCGACGGCGGCATTCCCCGCGAGGAGATGTTCCGGGTACTTGCTCCCAACGGCCTGCTCTGTCGTCTTCAGCCCTCGGGGACAGACACCGAAGTCGCCGCCAAACCGCCCCGGGACGACCTCGACGATTGGACGCATTTCCTCCACGGCCCGGACAACAATGCGGTGGCCAACGACACGGTGGTCGGCCCGCCACGACACATGCAGTGGCTC
>JGI10211J34971_10005076_pt1 | contig 10335 bp, 9 predicted proteins | sample Etolagsediment_FD_34971 | JGI IMG/M metagenome (IMG submission 34971)
TAAAAGGCCGAAGCAAAGCGAAAGCGCCCCCAGAAACACCCCAGGAGGCCGACAACATCTCGCCCAGGCCTTCGGTCCGGGCTTTTTTTGTTTGCTTTAAGGGAAAAACGACATGACCGACACTGATAAAACCAAATCCTGGCGTTCCGCCACACGTCAAGTGCGCGCTGGCCTGGACCGCACCGCCTTTGGCGAAACCAGCGAAGCGTTGTTCATGACGTCGGGCTTTGTCTACGACAGCGCCGAACAGGCTGAACGCGCGTTTACCGGTGAAGAGGACCACTACGTCTATTCCCGTTACGCCAATCCAACCCTGAGCATTTTTGAACACCGTCTGGCCGCTGTCGAAGGGGCCAAGTACTGCAAAGGCACCGCCAGCGGTATGGCGGCGGTGTTTGCGGCTCTGGCCGCACACCTCAAAACCGGGGACCGCGTCGTCGCGGCGAAGGCTTTGTTCGGCGCGTGTTATCACGTCATTCATGCCATTTTGCCACGCTGGGGCATTCAAGCCGAATTTGTCGACGGCACCGATTTGGACGCCTGGGCCAAAGCGTTGAGCACGCCTGCCCAAGCGGTGTTTTTGGAAACGCCGTCCAATCCGGCGCTGTCCATCATCGATTTGGCTGCCGTGTCCGCCCTTGCACACAAAGCCGGAGCCCTGGTCATTGTCGACAACGCTTTTGCCTCCACGGTGTTGCAGCACCCCTTGGAACTGGGTGCCGACGTCGTCACCTACAGCGCCACCAAACACATCGACGGCCAGGGGCGGTCGTTGGGCGGGGCCATTTTGTCCAACAATGAAGAATACCTGGAAAACACCGTCGCGCCCTTTTTGCGCCAGACCGGCCCGGCACTCAGTCCCTACAACGCTTGGATTTTGCTCAAAGGCCTCGAAACGATTGAACTGCGCGTCCAGCGCCAATGCGACAACGCGCTGCACATCGCCCAGTTCCTCAGCACCCAGGACGCCATCGAAGAGGTCATCTACCCTGGCCTTGAAAGCCATCCTCAGCACCATCTAGCGATGAAGCAGATGTCGGGCAAGGGCGGCACCATCGTTGCGTTTAACGTCAAAGGCGGCAAAGAAGCGGCGTTTAAGATCATGAACGGGTTGCAGATTATCGACATCTCCAACAATTTGGGCGACGTCAAAAGCCTCATCACCCACCCCGCCACCACCACCCATCAAAAAATGACTGAGGCTGAGCAACTGGATGCGGGGATTCGCTCCGGCACCATTCGTTTGTCGGTGGGAATTGAAGACGTGCGCGACTTGATTGATGATTTAAGCCAAGCGACCGCTTAATTCTTTTATCCGCGAGGCCTTGGCGTAGGCGGTTAATTCCCTTACATACACTCAGGACCAAAACCTGAAGTGGGAAGCCCGATGCCCGATACCATTCAAGACAAGCTCAACGTGCTGCAAGACCTGATCAAGCGCGCCCAGACCCAAGGCGCCGATGCGGCCGACGCCGTGTTCGCCCAAGGCACATCGCTGTCGTTATCATGGCGCAAAGGCGAAGTGGAGCAACTGGAGCGTTCTGAGGGGCAAGATTTAGGCCTGCGCGTGTTCGTCGGCAAATCGCAAGCCATCGTGTCATCGTCCGATATCGGCAAAACCGCTTTGGACGAATTGGTTGAGCGCGCCGTAGCGATGGCCAAAATGGTCCCAGAGGACCCTTACGCGGGTCTGGCCGATCCCGATCAGCTGGCCACCGAATTCTTGGACTTCGACATGTTCGATCCGTCCCAGCCCAGCGCCGAAGAGCTCACGGAAAGTGCGCGTCTGGCGGAAGAAGCGGGGTTAGAAGTTTCCGGGGTCAGCAACTCCGAAGGGGCCAGTGCAGGCTTCAGCCAATCGTCCATCGCATTTGCCGCCTCCAACGGTTTTGCCCACACCTATCAGCGTTCGCGCCATTCGTTGAGCGCGTCCATGTTGGCGGGCGAAGGCACAAAGATGGAGCGCGATTACGACTATACCGGCGCGGTGTGGGCCGAAGACCTGCAAGGGGCCGCCGCCATTGGCCGCTCGGCGGGGGAACGCGCAGTGCGTCGTCTCAATCCGAAAAAAGCCAAAACCCAGCAAGTTCCGGTGGTGTTTGACCACCGCGCCGCCCGCTCTCTGGTCGGTCACCTGTCCAGCGCCATCAATGGGTCCTCGATTGCGCGCGGCACGTCGTTCCTCAAAGACAAAATGGGTGCAGATATTTTTGCTCCCTCTGTCACCATTGTGGACGATCCGCACCGCATGCGCGGCTTGCGCTCGGCGGCGTTCGACGATGAAGGTCTGCCCACGCAAAGGCGCAACATCATCGATCAAGGCAAGCTCACCACCTGGCTTTTGGATCTGCGCTCGGCCCGCCAACTGGGCCTGCAGTCAACCGGCCATGCCGGGCGTGGCGTTTCCAGCCCGCCGTCGCCGGGGGCATCGAACCTCTACTTACAAGCGGGCGAATTGTCGGTGGCGGACTTGATCAAAGACATCAAAGCGGGCTTTTTGGTCACCGAGTTGATCGGCATGGGGGTGAGCACCGTCACGGGGGATTATTCCCGAGGCGCCAGCGGTTTTTGGATTGAAGACGGCGAAATCGCCCACGCCGTGTCCGAAGTCACCGTTGCCGGACATTTGAAAGATATGTTCTTGAGCATGACCCCGGCAAACGATCTCAAATTCCTCTATGGTGTTGACGCACCGACCGTCCGCATTGAGGGCATGACCCTGGCGGGTGCATAAGAACGAACGGGCAAAGAGGACCCTTAAGTGAAACTGCACAAGCGCATCTTAGAAAAGACCTGGGCCCAGTCGCTGGTGTCGTTTCTTATTGCCTGCTACCTGCGTTTTGCTTACGCCACCAGCCGCTGGGAAGTGCGCGGCTGGGACACAATTCAAACCCAATACGACGCCGAACAGCCCTTCATCGTCTGCTTTTGGCACGCGCGCATGATCATGGCGACGTTCGGCTGGCAAAACACGGTCCAACTGAGCATGCTCAGCACCCCCCATCGTGACGGAAAAATCGCCGCCATGACTTACAATCGGCTGGGTATAAAAACCATTTGGGGCTCGACCAAAAAGGGCGGCACCGAGGCAGCCCGCGGCATGATCCGTGCGCTCAAAGGGGGCGAAGCCGTCGCCATCACCCCCGACGGCCCCAAGGGCCCACGCCAACGCATGCAGTCCAGCGCGATCGACATCGCGCGCATGAGCGGGGCCAAGCTGATCCCCGTCACCGCCGCTTCATCGGCCAGCAAAATTCTCAGTACCTGGGATCGGTTGCAGATCCCCACCCCATTTAGCCGCGGCGTGGTCTCAGTCGCCCCGCCCATCGATGTGCCGCGCAAGGCCAGCGCAGAAGACTATGAAGCCCTGCGCCAATCGTTTGAAGACCGGCTCAACACCATGACCCAGGACTTGGATGCCGAGTTCGGCCTGCAAACGCCAGAACCTGCACCGTTGCCTGCCCCATTGCCCACCGAGCTGCCCGTCGCGTCACCGGTGCAAGGGGAGCGCGCGCCGTGAAGCTGTCCTTTTACCGCATGGCGACAACCCTGGGCGGACCGCTGATCCGCTTGTACCTAAACCGACGCCTCAAACGCGGCAAAGAAGATCCGTTGCGCTTTGACGAACGTCTGGGTATCGCTTCAATCCCCCGTCCGAAAGGGAAAGTGGTGTGGCTGCACGCCGCCAGTGTCGGCGAATCTTTGTCGGTGTTGCCCCTGGTGGAGCAGATCTTCAAGGCATTTCCAGACTGGTCCGTATTGATCACCACCGGAACCGTGACATCGGCACGTATCATGGCGGAACGCCTACCCGCCCCTGCCATCCACCAATATGTCCCCGTAGACACCAGCCGTTATGTGCGCCGTTTCTTGGAACATTGGCGGCCTAATTTGGCGCTCTGGGTGGAAAGCGAGTTTTGGCCCAACCTGGTCATTGAAACCCGCGCCCGCGCCGTGCCCATGGTAGTGGTCAACGGGCGCATGTCAAAAAGCTCTTACCGTGGCTGGCAAAAACGCCGCGCCATGATCGGACGCATCTTGGCGGCGTTTAAGCTGGTTCTGGCGCAAAGCGATACGGATGGCGCCCGGTTTGAAAGTTTAGGCGCAAAGACTGTTCATGTGCCGGGCAATCTCAAATTTGCCTCACTGCCCCTGCCTGCCGACGAAACGGCCCTTTCAGAGCTCTCCATTTCCATCGGTGAGCGACCAAGATGGCTGGCGGCCTCCACCCACGCGGGCGAAGAAGCCGTGTGCGGGCGTGTCCATCAGGCGCTGAAAGCAAATTTCCCCAAATTGCTGACCATCATCGTGCCGCGCCACCCTGATCGCGGCGCAATCGTCGCCACGGAGCTCACGGCACAAGGCCTCAGCGTCCGGCGGCGCAGCCTCAATGAACCGATTGACGAAGCAACCGACATTTACATCGCCGACACCATGGGTGAGCTGGGTTTATTTTATCGCTTGTGCGAAATCGTATTTATAGGCAAAACCATGCCCATTATCGGCGCGGACGGCAAACCAGCGGGGGGTGGGCAAAATCCCATTGAGCCCGCAATGTTATCAAGCGCCCTGATCTTCGGCAAAGACATGAGCAACTTCGAAGATGTATCATGCACTTTGGCCAAGGCGGGTGCGGCCCGTTGGGTCGCCGATGAACAAGAACTCACCGCTGCAGTTGAGACCTTTATGAACGACCCACAGCTTTGTCACCAAGCCGCAACTGCGGCCTTAACAACCGCCAGATCCGAAGCCGACGTTTTAGACCGGATCATCATGGCCCTTGCCCCCTTTTTCACAAGAACACCGTCAAAAACGCAACAAGACGGTGATAAACAAGGAGGCACCTCCCATGCGCGCGCCTGATTTTTGGGACCGCACGACCGACGGCTTACTGCCCACCTTTTTGCGCCCCTTGGGCTGCATTACGGCGGGGATCGGCACCATGCGCCGCAAAGCCGCAACACCTTGGCGGGCTCCGGTTCCGGTGATCTGTATCGGCAACTTGGTGGTTGGCGGGGCCGGGAAGACTCCGGTCGTGATCGACATTGTGACCCGTCTCAAAAAACAAGGCGTTGACGCGCATATCGTATCGCGCGGTTATGGCGGCTCCGAACTTGGCCCGGTGCGTGTCGATTTGACCACCCACACCAGCAAAGAGGTTGGTGATGAGCCCTTGCTGTTGGCGCGCATCGCCCCCACCTGGGTGGCCCGCGAGCGCCGCGCTGCCATTGAAGCCGCCGCTCAAGCGGGGGCACAGATCATCATCATGGACGATGGCTTTCAAAACCCCAGTGTCGAAAAAGACTTTTCCATCTTGGTCGTGGATGGCAGTTACGGTTTTGGCAATGGCCGGGTGATGCCCGCCGGACCGCTGCGCGAAACCATTGAAAGCGGATTGGCGCGAACCGATGCCTTAGTGTTGCTGGGCGCGGATGAAGCCGACGTTTGGTGGCGCGTGCGCAGCCTGGGCTTTAAGGACATGTCGGTTCTGCGCGCAAAACTCGAACCCGTGGGCGATTACGCGGACCTGAAGGGTCAAAAGGTCGTCGCTTTTGCAGGCATCGGGCGGCCGAAAAAGTTTTTCAAAACGTTGGAGGGTCTGGGCTGCAAGCTGGCCAGTTGTCATACATTCGACGACCATCATCCCTATTCCGAAGCAGAGGTCCTCTCGATCCTCGCCAACGCCGTGGAGTTGCCGGTGCTGACCACCGCCAAAGATCATGTGCGCCTCAGCCCCAAGCACCAAAAACGCATCCGCGCCATCAACATTCAACTCACCTGGAAGATCCCAGGTGAGGTCGATGCCCTACTGGCCCCGTTGGTGGCAAGCGCCCTGTCGGACACGCCAGCTCAGGTCACCGTTGAATCGAGCCCGAATGCCTAAACCCGTTTCGCCGCTCAACACCCGCAAACCCACCTTTGTCGATTTCATCGGCGCAGGGATTGCGCGCGGCGGGGTGTTTGTCTTGCGGTTGTTGCCGTTCGCGCTGGCCTCGGCCCTTGGTGGCATGTTGGCGTCAACCTTTGGGCCATTGCTCAAACCCTCCAAAACCGCACGGATAAATTTATCTTTGGCGTTTCCCGATAAAGGCGAGGCGGAGATCGAGCAGATTTTACGCCAAGTGTGGGAAAACATGGGCCGCACCGCCTTTGAATTCGCCCAAATGGACCATCTGCTGAGCGACACCGGCAAGAAAAGGGTCAGCATCGAAGGTCGAGACAATCTCGACGCGGCGCTTGGATCTGGAAAACCTGTGCTTTTTTTCAGCGCACACTTGGGCAACTGGGAACTGTTGCCGGTTTCAGCGGGCATCCTTGGTTTTGGCGTCCATGTGTTTTACCGCGCCCCCAACAATCCATTGTTGCAAGACGTGTTCACCCGGCGTTCCGCCCCCGGTGAATTGATCCCCAAGGGCGCACCCGGTGCCAAGCGGGCGTTTACGTTGCTCAAGCGGGGGGAAAACTTAGGCATCTTAGTCGACCAAAAGCTCAACGACGGCATTGCCGTGCCGTTCTTTGGCCGCGACGCCATGACCGGAACCGCCTTGGCCGAATTCGCGCTCCGCTTCGATGCTCCGATTGTGCCCATCCAATGCATCCGTCTGCCCGGTGCACGCTTCAAAGTGATTTACCATCCAGCCCTGAAGGTCACCCCCACGGGCGACAAAAAAGCCGACGTGCGCACCATCATGACGGACGTCAACACAACCTTGGAAAGCTGGATCGCCCAGCACCCCGGCGACTGGCTGTGGCTGCACAAACGCTGGCCCGTTTAAGCCCCAGCCCCCTCAACACCCCTCACAACCACAACATAGAGTATGGACTCGTCCGTCTTAACGGATTTTTTAGGCAATCCCCGCATATTCTGGATGATTCTAAATTGAAGCATCTGAAATGTGAGAGCTGAATGCGCAGTCCAATAGCGTCCCTTGCCATCGTCGTGTGTACAAGCCTGACGACCATCACCTTTGCCCAGGCCACGGAGACGTTTTACGGCGGTGCCGCTCTCGGATTGTCCAGCAGTCCCGACACCAAAGCGTCTGGCACCAGCGGAGGCACCGTTCAGTTTGACAACTCCGCCGTTGGCGCAGCCTTTGTCGGGTATGATTTCACCGACAACTGGCGCACCGAAGGCGAGCTTTCCCGGCGCGCTGCCAGTTTGGAGACCGTTTCCGGCACGACGGCCAGTGGCAAAACCCTGGCAACCAGCCTGATGGTTAACGTCCTTTACGATCTTGATCTCGATTTTGCAGCAAAGCCCTATATTGGCGTCGGCGCGGGTGTCAGCTCCGTTGAGCTGGACAAAGCAAAGCCCTTTGGCGGTTCCACAATCAACACCTCCGATACGGTTGGGGCGGTTCAAGCCATCGTTGGCATCAGCTATGCCTTGAATGATCAAATCGATCTTTTTACGGATTACCGCTATTTCAGCACGGCGAAAGCTGACTTTTCCACCCAAAACGGTGCCAAAACGTCCATGGACTTTGCGGCCCACAGCGCCATGATTGGCGTGAAGTTCTCTTTTGGCGGGGCCTCCACACCCCAGATGCCCGTTGCGGCCAAAGCGGACACCTCCCTGCAGGCCGAGGCCTCAAGCCTTGCCGCCAACCAGGCCGAGCCCGCCGTTGCTGAGGCCCCTAAAGTCGAAAAAATGGCATCTGCAGCCCCAGCACGCAGCGCACCCGAAACCTACGTGGTTCACTTCGCCTTGAACAAAGCCGATATGTCGCCCGAAGCGGTGGCGGTCATCGAAGACGTTGCGGCCAAGGCAAAGGCCATGCAGTTGATCCGCATCGACTTAAGCGGTCACACGGACAGCGCGGGCGATGCAAATTATAACGTGACCCTGTCCAAACGCCGGGCGGAGACCGTTAAAACCGCGTTTATCGCCTTAGGGTTTCAAGCGTCGGAAATTTCCATCAAAGCCATGGGCGAAGCCGTCCCCCTGATCGCGACACCAGACAATGCCTATCAGCCGAAAAATCGGCGCGTCGAAATCGTTCTGCCTTAAGCCCGTTCTGCCATTTGATTTTCACTTCGCCATCGGCCCCGCCGCCAATTGGGGATCAACGTGGACCGATTTCCACGTCAGGCCCCAGTGCAGGTGCGGCCCGGTGGCGCGGCCCGTTTGACCCACCGTGCCCAGGGCATCGCCCTGGTTCAGAACCTGGCCTTCAATGACAAAGATCTCGTCCATGTGCGCGTAGACGGAGGTCAGGCCCAAACCGTGGTCGATCATCATCGTCTTGCCGGTGTAAAACATATCGTCCGCCACCAGCGCCACCACGCCGTCGGCGGGGGCTTGAATGGTCGAACCCCGGGGGGCGGCGATGTCGACACCGTTGTGCGGGCTTTTGGGTTTACCGTTCAAGATGCGTTGCGATCCAAACACGCCCGAGATCGGTCCACGGACGGGCCAGTGAAAGCCCGACAAAAAGCGTGGATCCGTGCTCATGGAACGCCGCACAGCGCCGATTTTGGCGTTATCGGCTTTGATGTGGGCAACGTCGGCGGGGTTTGGCGTCACTTTTCGCGTGGGCAAGCCGTCAATGCGCTGCACTTGGTAGGTTTGCTTGGCGATGGATAAGGTTTGCTCGTCAACGGAGCCCCCCGGCCCTAAAATTTTAAGCTCCGCCGTCGCCTCGGCATCGCGGGCAAAGCCCATCACAAACGCCCCATTGGCGGCCACGGCGACACCTTGGCCGTCCAGCGTCACAACGCTGCCCGGTTGGGCGTGCCCCACCACCAAACCGCCCTGCGCCAAGGTGCCGTTCAACTCAACGGCCTGGGCGGCAAACGGCAGCGCAAATAACGTCCACACAATCAGAAAAAATCTCACAGCAAACTTCCTTGACGGGTGTCGTCTTTGGCTGATGGTTTCGATTTTTGGGCTTTTTTGGGTTTTGCCGGAGCCCCCCCGGTCACCCGCGCCGCAACATCGCCGCCCTTCATCTTAACCAAAATATCGTCGCCGGGGGCCAGGGACTTGGCATCGGTGACGGCCTTGCCTTTGGCGTCGGTCACCAAGGCAAAGCCCCGATCCAAAACCCGTTCATATGACAACCCATCGAGCAAGCGCGCCGTTTGTTGCAAATGGCGTCGGCGCGCCTCACCGATCCGTCTGGCCGCGCGTAGCAAACCATCGCCACGGCTGTCCAAGCGTTCAAATCCATAGGCGATGCGCGCCCGCGGAGAACTGAGCGCGCCCGACACCTCTGCCAGACGACGGTGCCTGCGGTGCACCCCCGATTGCAAGCTGGTGCCCAGGCGTTCGCCCCAATCGTCCAAGCGCTGACGCTGGTTGGCCATCAAGGTGTTCAAATCGGGCAGCCCCCGCGACAAACCTTGCAGATGCGATTTGTAATCCGCCACCAAACGCCCCGCGGCGCGGATGAGGCGGGCACTGTCGTCTTGCACTTGGGCGACCAGTTCTGAGCGCACTGGAACCGCCATTTCGGCAGCCGCCGTGGGCGTCGGCGCGCGCAAATCAGAGGCAAAATCGATCAAGGTGGTGTCGGTTTCGTGGCCCACCGCGCTGATCAGCGGAATCGCGCTTTCAAATGCGGCGCGAACCACGATTTCTTCATTAAAGGCCCACAGGTCTTCCAACGAGCCGCCGCCCCGCGCGACGATCAACACATCGGGCCGAGGAATTGGGCCGCCCGGCTTCAGACGGTTAAAGCCGGCGATGGCGTTGACAATCTGCTGGGCGGCGCCGTCGCCTTGGACCAGCACCGGCCACACCAGCACATGACGGGGGAAGCGGTCGTTCAGGCGGTGCAAAATATCGCGAATCACCGCCCCCGTGGGTGACGTCACCACCCCGATGACCTCGGGCAACATGGGGATGGATTGTTTTTGATCGGCGTCGAAAAGACCCTCGGCGGCCAACTTGAGGCGGCGGTCTTGCAACAGTTTCAGCAACGCGCCTTCGCCGGCGACTTCCATGGATTCGACGACAATCTGATAATTTGAACGCCCCGGATAGGTGGTGAGGCGCCCCGTCGCGATGACTTCCAAGCCGTCTTCGGGCTCAATGGACAGACGCGCCGCCGACCCGCGCCAGCACACCCCGTCCAAAACGGCCTCGTCGTCTTTGAGGCGAAAATAGAGGTGACCCGAGCCTGCGCGCTTGAATCCGGAGATCTCACCGCGCACACGAACGAACGAAAACGAATCCTCGACCACCCGTTTCAGGTGGCTCGAAACTTCCGATACCGAAAAAATCGGTGCATTTAAGCCATTTTCTGTCATTTCGTACTTCACACGTCCGGTTAGCTATTCACTCGCGCTCGACAGTATGTATGATACATTCAGCCACGGCAAAAAAAGTCG
>JGI10211J34971_10005078_pt1 | contig 10332 bp, 9 predicted proteins | sample Etolagsediment_FD_34971 | JGI IMG/M metagenome (IMG submission 34971)
CTTCTACAAAAACTACATTATTTTTTTCAAACTCTTTTACTATCCATTTATTGTGTACTATTTCGTGATAGCAGTAGATTGTTTCATCGTAGATTTTTAATAACCAGTGTAAAGCTTTAATAGCCATTTCAACACCTGCACAGAATCCTCTAGGAGTTACTAAATATAGTTTGTTTACCATATAAATAGAATAGCTATATTTATAATATGACTAAAAATAAAATCCCAGAGGTTCTGATACTTGGATTACCTAATGCTGGTAAATCAACTTTAGTAAATGCTTTATCTAAAAGAAAAACATCTATTATTGGCTCAACTCCCAACACAACAAGAGATAAAGTAACTACAACATTGGAGTTTGAAAATGAAAAAAAGCTATTAATTTCAGATTTACCTGGTTTTTTAGAAGATCCAGATGATATTAATTATAAATTTCAAGACAATATATTAAGGTACATTAATCAAGCAGAACACATATTGTTCTTAATAGACGTACAATCAAAAAATTACTCTGGTTTAGATTCTATTTTTAAATTAATAAACAATAACAATCTAAAAAATAAAACTACAACAGTATTTAATAAGGCAGAAAATTTTAAAGTTGAAAATTTAGATAATAGAATGTATAAATATATTTTCAATTCTGAAATATTTATCTCTGCCTACCACAAAAAAGGGTTAGACGTACTGGAAAACATACTCATAAAGCTTTCTAAGAAAAGCACTAATAGTAATAAAAAGAAACCATCGATAGTCATTGTTGGTCGGCCGAATGCTGGAAAATCAACTTTGTTTAATTCACTATTAAACAGTAATAGATCTACTGTTTCAAATGTACCAGGTACAACAAGAGATAGAATAAATGAAGAAATTAATTTAAATACTGTGCCATATCAAATTACTGATACGGCTGGTATTCCAAGAAAAAGACAAAAAAATCAAATTGATATATACTCATCAACTTTAGCGATAAGATCTCTCGAAAATGCATCGTTAGCATTAATTGTTGTGGATAGTGAAATTGGTCTTTCTTTTGAAGATAAAAGAATACTAAAAGAGGCAATAGAGCAAAATGTAACACCTATAGTTGTTTTTAATAAATGGGATAAATTAGATACATATGAAAAGAAAGTAATAAACAATAATATTAAAAACGAGTTAAAACAATACCAGTGGGTTAATGTTTTACGAGTTTCTGCTTTAAGCAAAAAAAACATTACTCAAATTAGTAAGACGATTAAAGATGTAGAAAATCAACTACAAACAAGAATCGGAACTTCAGATTTAAATGTAATTTTTCGTGAATTGTGGATAAAAAATCCACCGCATCCTTTTAGGGGTAAAAGGGCAAAACTCAAATATGTGACCCAGTATTCTTCTTATCCTCCAGAATTTTCTTTTAATTTAAGTTCTAGAATTCCAAAGAACTATCAGATGTTTATTGAGAACAATATAAGACAAAATTTTAATATGAAAAATATCTGTTTTAAGGTAAAAATCAATGCATAGTTTTGGGTTTAAGTTAATAGTTTTTGCTGCTGGCTTCTACATTGCGATTAGGATGTTTCAAGCTATTTTTTACTTAATGGGTTGAAAATAAACAAATATTTTTAAAAAAAATTTTATTTATGCATTGAAATTAAACATATAGTTTCTATTATTAATACATCCGCATTAAATTAATGTGGGTTTTTTGTATACAAAAAAGGAGAAAATATTGAGTAATTATAAAGGCTCAGCAAGATGGAAATTTGTTGTGCTTTTCTCAATTTTTGCGTTGATTGTAGTTGCTTGTGGTGGCGATGCAGTTGAAGAAGAAGTAGCTGATGAAGCTGCAACTGAGACAACTGAAGCACCTGCAACAACTGCTGCAGAAGTTGAAGAAGCATCAAGCGCCCCAGATGGCGTATTCAAAATGGGTATCTTTTCTGATCCACAGAGTTTCAATATTTGGGATGCTTTAGATGTGCAACAAGACTTTTGGACTTATGCAACATTAAGTCCGCAGTCAATCACTCTATTTGGCACTAACTATCCTACTTATACACTCACAACGTTCCTCGCAAGCGAGCTCGTTGAAGTTTCTGAAGATAATGGTGACGGTACATTTAGTTATACCGTTCCATTACACGAAGGAATTGAGTGGAGTGATGGTGAAGCTATAGACGCTAATGATATGGTGTTTACATATCAGACAGTTAGAGATTTGGGTATGTTAGGTGCATGGTTATCTTCATATCCATTAGCTACTGAAGGTGAAGATGGAACTGTTTCACAAGGTCTTACAAATATCGAAGCAATAGACGATTATACAGTTAAANTAACATTTAACTTTGACCCAGGATTGTCAATATGGCAATACGGGGTAGGTACAGCGNCTATTGTNGCAGAGCATTACTGGTCACAATTCACAGCTGATAGAGAAACACTATTAGCAGCTCCAGGAGATGGAGCACCTGTAGCTGGAGCTTTCGAATACGGAACTCTTGAAAGCGGTGCTTTTTACACTTGGGCATATGACGAAGACACAATGTGGTTTGGTGGAGACACCACTGTTTATGCAAATGGTGGAGTATCATACAATCTCGATAATGGGGTTGCACCAAAAATTTCATATGAATTCGGTGATTTAAGTGGAGATTCATTATCTTGGACTGACGGACCATATGTTGGTACTGTTGAATTCTCACTTTACGGTGATCAAGATGCAGCTTATTTAGCATTCCAAAATGGAGAAGTAGATTTTGTTATTAACCCATTAGGGTTAAAGAAAAATGCAGTGGAAGCTTTGATTTCTGCTGGTGATATTGAAGTAATTACAAACCAGTCAAATGGTTATAGGTATATGGCTTTTAACACCAGAGCAGGTAAATTTCCAACTGATAACAAAGCATTTAGACAAGCAGTTTCTTGTATAATTGACAAGCAATTCGTTATTGACAGCGTTCTTGCAGGAGCAGTCCTTAATATGGATGGACAAATGCCACCTGCACTCACATCATGGGTAGCACCTGTAACAGGTGTTCTCGCTGATTGTGATGGTCTTACTTCAGAAGAAAGATGGAATAAGTCAATTAGCATTCTACAAGATGCAGGATGGCAAGCTGATGATTGGGGAGAACACCCAGGTGGAGCTGAGAGAGCTATTGCACCAACTGGACTTAAAGGTCCTAATGGTGAATCAATGCCTTCAGACATGTTGCTTTACGCACCAGGTCCTGGTTATGACCCAATTAGATCAACGTTCTCATTGTTTGCAGCCGATTGGATGCAACAATTGGGTGTTGACGTAATTGCTAGACCTACTGGTTTCAGTGTTATCGTAGATATTATTCTCGGTGAAGAAACTTGTAATGATTGGTACTTCTATATGTTAGGTTGGGGATTAACTCCATATCCTGACCATATAGTCGACTTTTTCCAATCTGATGGTGATGCATGCGTAGGGGGTATTAATACACCTGGTTATAATAATCCAGAGTATGATGCTCTTGCAGCTGAATTTAATGCTGCAAAATCTGTCGCAGAAGCACAAGTAATTGCTAATAAAATGGAAGCAATTTTATTTGATGACCTTCCATATTTAGTGTTATTTACACCACCTATAATTGAGGCATATAGAGGAAATGTTGAATTTCCTTTCACAGATGTTCTCGCTGGTATATCTAATCTTTACGGTTTACCAGGTAGTGTAAAAGTTAACAACTAATTACTATAATTAAATTGAAAAGTGGGTAGAAATACCCACTTTTCATTTAAAGTTTTTAAATTCATTAATTTAAAATTTAAGAGGGGACATGCTTACTTACACAATAAAACGATTCTTTGAAATGGTTATTGTTTTTTTCTTATTTTTAGTTATTTCTTATCTTTTATTTAATGCCATTCCTGGAAATGCATTTTCAAGTCTTCTGCTTAATCCATTATTACCTCCTGAAGCTTATCAAAAAACTATTGAAGCATTTGGATTAGATAAACCGCTACTTGAAAGACTTCAACTATACATTGTTAATTTTTTTAAAGGTGATTTTGGTTACTCATATACTTATTATCCTCGAACACCAATTGATTTAATTTCTGAACGATTACCTAGAACTTTAATGTTGTTTTCTATTGTTAACATCGTAGCCTTCTATACAGGTTTTCTAGTTGGTAAAATTCTAGCTTGGAGAAGAGGATCTAAATCTGAAACATGGATAACTATTGGGTCAGTCTTTTCATATACAGTTTTTTATCCGTGGTTTGCTTTAATGATGCTTTGGTTTTTTGGATATAAATTAGACTGGTTTCCACTTGGTAAATTTTTAGTACCTGAAAAATGGTACGACTCACCATACTCAAGTGATGAAGTTTTTTATACTCTTATTTTATTTACCACTGTTTTATCTTTTTTGTTATTTTTAGTTTTTATAATCACAAGAGGTATCGAATCGATACACAATCGCAGAAATGCAAGACTTTTTGGTTTGGTAGTTCTTTTATTTATTTCAGCAATATATTGGACTAATGGAGAAGCAGAATTGAAAAGATTTTATGCAGCTGATATTGCTTATCATATGATCTTACCGACTTTCACAGTTACTTTAGTTGCTTTCGCTGGTACTGCATTATTAACTCGAACAACAATGATGGAGGTGTTAAAAGATGATTATATTTTAACTGCTAGAGCAAAAGGTTTAAGTCAAAAAAGAGTGAGAGACAGGCACGCAGCCAGAACAGCTTTACTCCCAGTTGTTACTTCATTTATTTTTACAATAATAACTATAATTGACGGCTCTGTTCTTACGGAGTCTATTTTTTCATGGCCTGGCATGGGTCAATTAATTTTGGAAGCTGTTGTTCAAGAAGATATTCCCTTAGCTATGGCTACATTTTCATTTATCGGCGTATTGGCATTGATAGCTCACTTTATTGCTGATATTTCATATGCATTTTTAGATCCACGAATAAGAATCAAATCAGAAAGTTAATATGGAAAATCAAGAATTAGAAAATGGTTTAAAAGCTAAATTTAAAAAGAATTGGCGATTATTTAAACAAAGTAAGTTAGGAATGACAGGTCTTACAATTGTTATTTTTTTTGGTTTTCTTGCAATCTTACAGCCATTGTTATTTTTAACAAATATTTGGGATGAAGGCACTTACCACCCAGTTGTAGGTTATGATTCTGAACAAATATCAAGAACTGTTGTTGAATGTCCTGATGAATATCCTACAGAGAAATATAATACAAAAGAGGATTGCCCTAGGGTAGATGAAGTTAATATTAGGTATCTAAAAGCTTTTGGGATAGATGCAGAAGTTGGCGATTCCTACTTATCCAATGTTCAACCCGCACCTCCTTCAAGTAGACATTTGTTAGGTACAGATTCATTAGGAAGAGACATATTCTCACAATTAATGGAGGGAAGTCAGGTTGCTTTTTTACTTGGTTTAATAAGTGCCATTATTGGAGTTGGTATTTCCACTTTACTCGGAACAGCAGCAGCATTTTATGGAGGAAAATTAGATACATATCTTATGAGACAATCAGATTTGGTATTAATGCTTCCATCATTACCATTCTTATTTATTATTTCAGCTTTTGCCGAATTAAAGGTATGGCACTTAGCAGTTGTCCTTGGAACACTTGGAGGACTAGGAGGTTCAGTTATTACAATTAAATCTCAAGCACTTCAAGTTAAGGTAAAACCTTTCGTTGATTCAGCAAGAATTACTGGAGGTAGTAAAAGAAGGATTATGTTTTCTCACATTCTTCCAAATGTTGCACCTCTTGCATTGCTTTATATGGTATTTAGTGTTACCGGTGCAATAGCGTCAGAGAGCGTTCTTTCCTTTTTAGGGCTTTTAAATATTGATATGAGTTGGGGAATAATGATTTATTTGTCTCAAACAGAAGGTTTTATATTTACTGGTCTTAAATATTGGTGGTTAATCATACCTGCAGGATTAGCTGTTACTTTATTAGCTGGAGGGTTTTACCTAGTAGGTAGAGGCTTAGATGATGTATTTAATCCTAGATTGAGGAGAAGATAATGTCGGAATACGCACTTGAAGTTAAAAATCTTTCTATGCATTATGACACACTCGATGGAAATGTTGATGCTGTAAAAAATATATCGTTTAACGTTAAAAGTGGTGAATCATTTGGGTTAGTCGGAGAATCTGGTTGTGGAAAAACCTCTGTTGCTATGACTTTACTGCAATTACAACCTGAAAATTCTGTAATTACTGATGGCAGTATAAAGGTTGATGGTAAGGAATTAATTGGTTTGTCTGAAAATGAGCTAAGAAAAATAAGATGGGACAGTATAAGTATAGTTTTTCAAGGCGCAATGAATGCATGGAATCCTGTCATAAAGATTGGCGAACAAATTCGTGAAGCGATGAGAGAGCATAATCCAGAAAGTTCCAAAAAAGATAATATAGAAAAGATAAATGAGTTATTTAGAATGGTCGGTCTTGATGAATCTATATCTGAAAGATTTCCTCATGAGTTATCTGGTGGTATGAAACAACGGGCAGTAATAGCTCTAGCTTTGTCTTGTGATCCTAAAATAATCATAGCTGACGAACCTACAACAGCTCTAGATGTTGTAATTCAAGATCAAATATTAAATGAGTTAAAAAAAGTACAAGAATTACTTGGATTAAGTTTAATTTATATTTCACATGATATTGCTGTTATTGCTGAAATGACAGATAAAATTGCTGTAATGTATGCTGGTTCAATTGTAGAAATTGGCCCAACCAAATCAGTTTTTGAATCTCCTAAACATTCTTACACTAGAGCTCTTTTAGATTCTACACCATCAATACATGGAGAGAAGAAAAAGTTAAGTTCGCTTGATGGGGAGCCTCCTAGTTTAATAAATGAAATTAATGGCTGCTCTTTTTCTCCTCGTTGTCCTTCACCAACTTCAGGTTGTAGAGACCAAACAGTTGAAATGGGTCTGGTACAAGTTGGTGAAGACCATTTTGCTGACAAATGTTGCTCGGAGTGCGTTTAAATGGCTGACAATATTTTAGAAGTTCAAAATTTAACAAAACACTTTGAAGTCTCTAATAGTGTTTTTTCAAGAAATAAGAAGATTGTTAAAGCTGTAGACGGNATAAGTTTTGATATTAAGGCTGGAGAAACTCTTGGATTAGTCGGACAAAGTGGTTGTGGTAAAACAACAACGGCTAGATCATTATGTTTATTAGATCCAAAAACTTCTGGAATTGTTAATTTTTATAATCCTACTACAAAATCTATGGAGTCTATTGATAGAATTAGTGAGGATGGTATGCGTATTTTTAGAAGAAATATGCAGATGATTTTTCAAGATCCTTATGAATCATTAAATCCTAGATGGACGATAAAAGATATTATTAAAGAACCTTTAGATATTCATAATATCGGTTCATTTTCAGAAAGAGAAGAAGCAGTAGTTGAAATATTAAGAACAGTTGGACTTACTCCTCCTGAAAATTATTTAGCTAGATATCCGCATGAGATTTCAGGGGGACAAAGACAAAGAGTTTCAATTGCTAGAGCTTTAGTAATGAAACCTAAATTTGTAGTTTGTGATGAACCAACATCTATGCTCGATGTTTCTATAAGAATTTCCATAATGGATTTAATGATAAATCTTGCTAAAAATCTAGATGTTTCTTATCTATATATTACTCATGATTTAGCAGTTGCTAGATATATGTGCGACAGAATTGCTGTAATGTATAATGGAAAAATCGTTGAGCTTGCTAATACTGAAGAACTTCTTAAAAATCCAATTCACCCATATACAAAGAGACTTATATCTTCAATACCTGTTCCTGATCCAACATACAAAAGAGAAGTGTATGAGTTAACTCAAAATGATTTAGATAATGTTTACAATCTAAGTGACAACAAAGAAGATTTATTTGATACAGGTAATAATCATTATGTAGCAACTCACAAAATCGAAGGACTTCTTTGAAATTTGCTGATGTTTTTTTACTTCCAAATTTAATTACACTATCTAGATTTTTTTTATCTCTATATCTATTTTTTAATTATTCAACTGAAGACTTAAATTCTTACGTTTTAATTTTAATAATAGCTGTAATAGGGCTCTCAGATTCTCTTGATGGAATTGTTGCAAGAAAATTTAACTTAGTTTCAAAATTAGGAATTATTCTAGATCCCTTCACTGATAGAGTAGTATTTATAATCTTATTAATATGGCTTTCATCATTAATTCCAATAAATCTTATATATGCTGTCTTGATTAGAGAATTTTTAGTTCTTTTGGGATCAATTTATGTATTAAAAACTGGAGCAAAAATTAAAGTTTCTAAAAAAGGCAAGTTTGGTACAGTTGCTTTATTTGTTCTATTATGTCTATTTGTGTTGAATACAACTATATTTTTACCATATTTAGATCAGTTAGCATTTGTGGTTATAATATTTTACTTTTATGTTGCAATTGAATATTTGTACAACTTAATATATAAGAGTGGATAACGAAACAATACCTTTAGATTCTTCTAGCAGTTATGCTGTAGAACCAGTATATATACTTTCATTATTGAACAATGAGTTAATGTCATTTTCATGGAAATTGATAAATAAAGATTACAACATCGGAAGATCATCGGAAAATAATATTATATTAGACGACATCACTGTATCAAGAAAGCATGCATTACTTTCAGTTAGTAATGAAAATATAAAAATCATAGATAACAATTCAACAAATGGAATTTATTTAAATAATGAAATAATAAGTGATTCACAACTTAAATCTGGAGATAAGATTCAAATTGGGAAATATTTGTTACTTCTTACAGAGGTTAAGAAGTGAATATTGGTGAAGTTGCAAAAGCTTTACAAATAAAATATCCATCTGCATCAATATCAAGAATTAGATTTTTAGAAAAAGAAGGCTTAATTAATATTAAAAGATCTTCAGGAGGCACAAGAAAATTTACAAAGAAAGATATCGAAAAAATATCAAAAATTATAGATTTACAAGAGAATGAGTTTTACAGTCTAAAAGCAATTAAAAATAATCCATCGCTACTTAAAAGCAACAAAACTAAAAGTATAAAAATTGATGACTATTCAATTAGGGATATGCTTAAGCAATCAGGATTGTCTATGGCCCAGTTTGAAGATTTAGTTTCTTTTGGTTTCGAAACAAATACAGTAATATTTAACAATGAAGACTTGAATAGAATGAAAGCCTGGTCATACTTTTACTCTTTAGGATTAGAACCTAAAAATTTTTCTGTATTGAAATCTATAAATGAACGTTCAGGAGATTTTATAGAATTTATTAAAAGTTTATTACCAGAAGAAAAAGGGGATGAACATATTTTAATTATTGAAAATTTTACAAATTTAATCAGGGGTTATTTATTAAAAGATATTTATTAATTTTCATTGTTTTTATATTTATAGCTACAAATTCATATGCATATGAACTAGATGAAGAATCATTAACTACTGAGTTTTATTTATCTTATGACTTAGACAAAGAAGTTATATTATATAAAAAAAATATAAATGAACCAATATCTCCTGCATCTATTACTAAATTAATGACAGCATTAATACTATATGAAAATAATGAACTGAATGAATTAGTAGATATAAAATATCCTGATTCTTACAATTTTGAAGGCAAAGTAGCCTATTTAACTGAAGGGGAAGAAGTATCCGTTGAGCAGTTACTTGAATTCTTATTAGTTTATTCTGCAAATGACTCCGCATATGCAACGGCAATGTACATATCAAATTCTGTAGATGATTTTGTTAAATTAATGAATAAAAGAGCAAAACAGTTAAATATGGTTAATACTAATTATCAAAATCCAGATGGACTTGATCAAGAAAGTCACTACACAACAATTTACGATTTACTTCTTCTGTCAGAATATATTTTAAGAAATACAAAACTTATTGATATTACAAATAAATCTAAATTTTATTATGAACAAAACGGTGAAGTTAAAAGTTTTGAAAATACAAATTTATTACTAAAAAATGGTTTTCAAGGATTAAAAACAGGATGGACTTCTAAAGCAGGACTAACATTTATAGGGTATAACCAAGATAATAATAGAAATATTTTAACAATTGTTAATAGGTCATTTGTTGATAACAATAAAGAAAATCACTTTGAAGATACTTTATTTCTTTATAACGAAACTTTATCAAATTTTCAAGATTATTTACTATTAAGTAAATCAGAGAAAGTATATAAGATTATTAATTCTTATGAATCATCATATCATCCATACGATTACGATATCTTTAAATTTGGAAATGTTAATATTTCAAAAAACTTATATTTAAATAGT
>JGI10211J34971_10005079_pt1 | contig 10332 bp, 1 predicted proteins | sample Etolagsediment_FD_34971 | JGI IMG/M metagenome (IMG submission 34971)
AAACTATCTCAAGTTGGATTTGGAACTTTAGGTAAAGATTATTATTATAATAGCAAAATTTATGAAAATATTTCTACATCTGGTGTTGGTAGGCAGTATTTTAGATATCCAAGTATTCAAGTAGAAGTTACTCCATCACTTCAAAGTGCATTTTCTGTTGAACCAGTAACACTTCCAATTGCCAGAGGAAGAATTAAATCTGTATTTTTAGAAAATGGTGGAATTGGATATGGTTGTACAAATGTTTTAAACTACAACAAACAACCAATCATTACAGCAGAGCCAGGAAAACTTGCTTCTATAAAGCCTTTTATTGTAGATGGTGTTATAAAGGATATTATAGTTCAAAATTCTGGTCAAGGTTATGTTTCAAATCCATCCATTCAAATTTTTACTGATGGAAGTGGTTTTGGTGCTGAATTAATTCCGATTATTGAAAATGGAAGACTTGCATATGTTCAAGTAAAAAATGGTGGAGCAGACTATAACGATTCTACAGAATTAGAAGTGATTTCTGCTGGAAGTGGAGCAAAATTCCAAGCACAAATTACAAAATGGAATATAAATGAGGTTGAAAGAAATCTAAATTCAAATCAAATATATGATGATGATGGATTTATACATCAAGACTCAACTATTCCAACTGATGAAAATGATGAGTATAATCTACTACAATATACTCATTGCTATGCTCCTAGAAAGTTAAGACAGTCTCTTTATAATAAAAGGATAGTTAATGGAAGAACTATATTCAGTCCTGATCTTGTTCTAGATAATCTTGGAAGAGAAACAGACTCAAATTATCATTCACCAATTATTGGATGGGCTTATGATGGAAATCCAATATATGGTCCATACGGATTCTCAAATCCAAATGGAACTGGTGGTGTTAGAAGAATGCTCAGTGGATATAAGAAAAGAACTATTCCTGGAAGACCTTCATTAACTACATACCCTCTAGGATTTTTTGTTAATGATTTTGAGTGGTTTAGTGATGGTGATTTAGATATTCATAATGGCAGATTCTGTATTACTCCAGAGTATCCAAATGGTGTATATGCATATTTTTCAACTATTGGAAATAATGATGCTACTTTCAAAAATTTCAAGTTACCAGCATTTCCATATTTTATAGGTAATTCTTTCAAGTCTATCCCTATAGACTTTAATTTCGACTCAACTGTTTCTCAATATTACTTTACCGTATCAAGTCCAGAAGATGTTAGAGAGAATTATTTAAATTATGATTTGTTAAGAAATGTAACTCCATATAACTTGAATTCACCATTTGGTAAGTATGATTATATTTTCAACCCAACAGAAACAATTGATATTATTTCAAATATTAAAAAGGTCTCTAAAGGATCAGTTACTGACTTAAATATTTTTTCTGGTGGTATTAATTACAAAGTTGGAGATAAGATTATTTTCTCAGAAGACTTTAGCAATAGTTTCCAAAAAAGACCTTTGGCTAAAGTATCTGGAATTGGTGGAACAAATATAACATCTGTCTCTGCTGCAACTTCTACAATTACAAATGTAGAATTTATAAAAAATCCAAAAGCAGGTAATTCCTTTAATGTTATTGGATTCTGCAGTACTCCACATAATTTATATTCTGGAATTATTGAAATAAACAATCCATCATCAAATAAAAAGTTAAGTGCAGAGATAAAAGTAATTGCAAAAGAACTTAGTACAAAAAGTTCTATCGGGCAAACATCTCAAACTGGTATTATAACATATTTTGATGTTAATAACTTAGATGTATTAAACAATATAATTCCATTAAATTCTGATGATGTCTTTACAATTAAATCTGGTCTATTCTCAGAGGAAATTAAAATCCTCAATATTGATTATACTAACTCAAGAATAAGAGTTGAACGAGAAATAAATGGAACAATCGGAACTAGTTATAGTCCAGGTACAAAATTAACTGAAAAACCAAGAAAATTCTTATTTAATGATGATGAGAAAAATCCACTAGTTACTGAATCTCGTAAAGTAAATACAAGTTATTATTTTAATCCAAAGGAATCTGTTGGTGTTGGAATAGGAACCACACTAAACATCGTAAATCCTGGAGCAGGAAGTACTCAAATTTTTGTAGATGGAAATAAAATTTATTTACCATTTAATAAGTTGAGCACAAATGACTTGGTATATTATGAGTACGATAGTAATCCTGTACAGTTAGATCCTACTGGCAATTTAGAAAATGATACTCCATATTATGCATATTCATTCCCAAATGGATATATTGGACTTTCATCTAGACCTGTTGGATATGGTTCAACTGGAATTGTTGGATTGGGTAGTGATACTCAACTTTTAACATTTAAGGATTTTGGTGTCGGTAGTAATCATAAATTGAGAACAGATTATATTGATGTAATAAAAACTGTAGCTACAACTTATGAAGTTACAGTAACTACTCAAGAAGATCATAATTTACTTTTTGACGATTCAATTACTTTTAGTTGTGTACCAAATACAGAAAAAAGTTATGGAGTATTTTATAATGAACAGAATAGAAAATTTGCCATTGGAAGTTTCAATTTTGTTCATGGTAATATTAATGCAGCAAAGAATACAATAACGATCAGTGATCATAGGTTAACAACTGGACAAAAAGTTATTTTAGAATCTACCGCACCACCTGGAGGACTAGTAAATAACCAGGTATATTATGTTTTTGTTATCGATCCCGATACCATAAAACTTTCTATTGATAATAAGAGTGTCGTTAATATTACTAATCAGTCTACTGGTAGATTAATTTTAATAAACCCTCAGTTAAATCTAGTAAAAAACAAGACATTAACTTTAGATGTTTCTGATTTTAGTCTTTCATACGTAAGAAACAATATCAGATATTCTGCATTTGATTTTAAATTCTACTATGATAAAGAACTAAGACATGAATTTACTTCATCAAAATCATCTTCATCACTAAGTGTTATTAAAACTGGAAGAATTGGTGTTGATGCAAATGCATCTATAAAATTAGTTTGTGATGATAATTTCCCAGAAAAACTATACTACACTTTAGTACCACTCAAGGAAACAAATGTTCCATTTTCATATAGTTTAGCATCTTTAGATACTGAAATTGAAAATAGTATAACTTTTGTAGATAGTATTTTCTCTGGATCATTCAATGTAACCAATGTAACAGATAAGACATTTAAGTATAGGGTTTTTAGTAGACCAGATTCTGACTCTTACACAAGTTCAACTGCAGATCTTAGTTATTCAACTATTTCTACCACAGCTTCTGGCCCAATTACTGATATTGAGTTCATATCATATGGATCAAATCTAATAAAATTACCAAGAATTGAAAGGATTGAAACTCAATTTGGTTCAGATCACATTTTATTCCCAAGATCTACAGATATTGGAAAAGCAAAGGAAATCAATATTAGTAATATTGGATTTGATTTTCCAACAGATACTACACTTAGACCTAGAGCATATTCACCAACTGTATTTAAAATTGACCCCCTAACATCCATAGAATCTATAGATGTTTTGGAGAGGGGAATTAATTATACTGTTCTTCCTGATTTAGTATTACTTGATGGATTTACCAACAAAATTGTAGATGATGTAGTATTAGATTATGTTGAAGAAGATACATTCAAAGTTAATATTATAAAAAATACAAAAAATCTTTATGATGTAAATCCAAGATTATTACCAGTTAATAATAGTAATGGATATAAGATCTTATCATTAACTTACGATAGTGGATCAAAAGATGCAACTGTAATTTTAGATGTAGTTGGATTTAGTACAATTACTGCATGGCCATTCTCTGTCGGAACTAAGTTCATGATCGAAGGTGTCATTACTAAAGATCCAGACAATGATGAAGGGTATAATTCTTCTCAGTATGACTATAAGAAGTTATTTACAGTAAAAACTGATGATCCAAATATTGGTGGACAACTTCCATCATTTACCTTTAATATGGCAGATTTTGTTATTGAAAATAATCCTGGAATATATGAAGATTTGTTTACTTCTGGAAGAGTAATTCCAGAATCTTATTTTCCAAAGTTCTTTGTTAACAGAGTTCCTAATAAATTCTTCCCAGATGAAATTATTACAAATGGTGTAGCAAGTGATACTGCTGTTTCTTGGGATATTAAAAATGAATTATTGAAGGTATTTACAAGCACTCCAGAACTTTATAAAATTGGTGATCTAATAACTGGCAAAACTTCAAAATCTAGTGGAACTTTAACAGAAGTTGTTGGAATCACATCATTAACCTATAATTTGGGGCCAACAAACTCTGATAGATTTAAATTCTATGATAAGAAAGGTTTCTTAAATGAGGAAAGTCAGAGATTGCATGATAGTGATTACTATCAATATTTCTCATATTCAATAAAGTCTACAACAGGGATCAGTAGTTGGAGAGATGCTGTAGAATCACTTAATCATCCATCTGGAATGAAGAAATTTAGTGATCTACAGATAATTTCACCATCTCCAGCAGAATCTCAGATGACTGGCATTCAAACTGGAACTGGATTCCTTGGAATTTCAAACTTCTCTTCATATTATGACTTAAATTGTGTACATGATATAGATTTAGCATCAGAAAATAATATCGAAAACTATCTTTCCGATGAATTGAGATTTAATTCACTTATACTTGTTGACTATTTTGAATCTATTGGTAATAGAGTTTTGATTGTTGATGATGTTAGTGATGAGTTTAATAGTAATCCAAGACCTACTGCATTCGTTACTGTTGATAGATTTAGTTTGCAAAAATATAGATCAAAGAAATACGTTGTATTTACAAGTAACAAAAAGTTCCCTGGAGAAAGGCAAGTAATTATTGTAAATGTAATCCATAATAACACTTATGGATTCTTAACTCAATATGGAAGAGTTGATACGAATGGTGTTCAAGGATATTTTGACGTTGGAGTCTTTGAAAATAATGGACTCTTACTATTCTATCCAATAGAATACCGTTTTAGTGATTTTAACGTAAGTGGATACAGTTATTCTGCAGCAGAAAGTATTGTTGGTGTTACAACACAATTTGTGGGAGATATTAGTTTTGTCGGTATTCAAACTGTCACAGTACCTCAAGGAACTGCTTTACCATATAAAATTGTTGGAATCGATTCTTCTTATACTTCTGCAAAAGTTTTAGTAACTATAGAAAAAACTGATCTTCAATATTTCCAATATGATGAGTTTAATATTGTTCATGATGGAACAAATATCTATGAGACAGAATTTTCAACACTAGCTACAGATAACTTTGCAGATCAAGATGTTTCTTTGGGAATTGGAACATATCAATTTGATTATAATGGCAATGAAATTGAAATGAAACTAGTTCCAAATAGTGGGCTATCTACAGACTATAAGGTTTTTTCAACTGTTGTTGCTATTTCAGATACTTCTAGAACTTCTATCGGATCAAGTACTTATAATACTACATTAACAACGGTTGGATTTGCAAGTACTTCTGTTGGTTCAGCAACTACATCAATCTTAGTTACTGAAATTGGTAGTAAGTATAAAGGTTTTAATCTTTATGCTAGTATTGAAGATATTACATATGATATTGTTCAGTTTTCTGAATTAATTGTTTCTCACAATGAAACAGATGCATATCTGACAGAATTTGGAAGAGTTGCAAATGATCCTATTATTGAAGATACTGGAATTGGAACTTTCACTTCTTATGTAGATCCAATAACAAAAAATACAAAAATATATTTTGAATCTATACCAGTCGTCTCACCAAATCCAAATAGAGAAGTAGAAATTAGAGTTCATGTCAATTCACTTTCTAATGTTGATACTGGAATTAATACAAATAGACTTGGATATGTTAGAGGAGAATTTGCTACTTTCTATGGAGATTATCAGGGAACTGAAAATGATGTTAAGAGAAGTTTTGAACTAAGGCATCAAGGAGATTTAATTTTTGAAAGAGAATTTGATGCATCAAGTCTAGGAACTACAGTTTCTGTTATAGAAAATGTATTGGTTATACCAAATCACTTCTTTGTTACAGGAGAATTGGTAAGATACACTTATGATGAAGATGATACTCCTATTGGTATTGAGACTACATCAGTTGCTGGTATAGGAACAACTGATAAGTTACCTACGGATTTATATGTAATTAAGGTCAATTCTAGTAAAATTCAATTTGCAGATACTGTCGAAAAAGCTCTTAGATTTAATCCAGATCCTCTTAAGATTAATGCAATTGGAATTGGAACTCAGCATAAGATAACTTCAATCAATAAAGATGCAAAAGGGTTGTTTACGATTGATAATATGATTCAATCACCAATTGTAGAATTAGCAATTACAACAACACTGCTTGATAATATTCAACTAACTGATACAGTTATAAACACTGCAGGTATTACATCTTTCTTTGGTAATGATGTTATTCAAATTAATGATGAAATAATGCTCATTGAAACTGTTGGTATTGGTACTCTTGATAAAATACGTGTCAGAAGACCATGGTTAGGAACTCAACTGGGAGTTCACACTGCGGGAGATACTGTTACTAAACTCAGTGGTGATTATAAGATAGTAGGTTCTACAATTAACTTTACTTCTCCACCATACGGAAAAGTTCCAGTTACTCCAGACTTAAACCAATATGGAGTTCCATTCGTCGATCCTTCTGACAGAGACTATACTGGAATTACAACAAACTCTTATTTCCATGGAAGAACTTTCATGAGATCTGGAATTGAAGATGGATCTGAAGAGACTTACACAAAGAATTATATCTTCGATGACATATCAACTAAGTTTACTGGAATCAGAACCTCTTTTGATCTAACAGTAGATGGATCAGATGTTCTTGGAATTTCTACAGATAATGCAATAATACTTGTTAAAGATATTTTCCAACAACCAAAGAGAACTGGTATTGGATCAATTATTGGTAACTATGAATTAGATGAAGTTTCTTCAAAGACAAAGATTTTATTTGAACCAACAACTTTAACTCCAGGTGAAGATGTCAATAGCTCGAATATTCCTGTTGGCGGTGTAATTGTTAGTGTTGCATCAACAACTGGTCTTGGATATCAACCTCTGGTGGCTGCAGGTGGTACTGCAACAATATCTGGATTTGGATCTATAACTTCGATTAGTATTGGAAATAGTGGTTCTGGATATAGACCAGGAATTCAAACACATATCAACGTAATTGCAGAAACACCTTCTAGTGTTTCTATAATTGGATTTGCTACAGCATTAGATGGACACATTACTGGCGTTGCAATTACTAATCCAGGAACAGCATATACTAGCACCAATCCACCAAGAATAAGATTTGATTCTCCATTAAGTTATACAAATATACCACTAATATATTCTAATGATTCTGTTCAAGGAATTGGAACTAAAGCATCACTAGATATCTTTGTTAGTAGAGATACTACTGTTGGTGAATTTAAATTTAACAATAATGGATATGCATATGGTCAGGGAGAAATTTTAACGGTTGCAATTGGTGGATCAACTGGAATTCCTACAGATACAAGTAAAGTTTTTGATGAATTCCAAATTACAATTGATGAGACGCATACTGATGAATTCAGTGCTTGGTCTATAGGTCAACTACAACAACTTGATAGTTTAGATGAAAGATTTGATGGTGTTAGAAGAGTATTCCCAATTTCTTTCCAAGGAGATAGAGTTTCTATTAGAGCTAGACCTGGAAGTAATATTGATGTTTCTTCAACATTATTGGTCTTCATTAACGATATTCTACAAATTCCAAATCAATCATATACGTTTAGAGGAGGAAGTTTATTAATCTTTAGTGAACCAATTCCAAAAGAATATACATCTAGAATTTTATTCTATAGAGGAACTAGAGATATTGATGTTGAAGAAGTTGATATTGTAGAACCTATTGAAGAGGGTGATAAAGTCAGATTAATGTCTGATATTCCTTCAGAAACTGAAAATCCAAGAACTGTAGAAAATATTTTAGCATCTGATATTATATTAACGAATCCATATACTGGTATTGGAAGAATAGATGATGAAACATATCAAAGACCAGTGATGGCATGTAAACAAACTGATGATCTTTTCATTAATGGAAGTGTTGTTGCTAAAGATAGGAACTTATATGAGCCATATATTAGTCCACACACCAATCTAATTCAAAATGTTGGATTAGACACTACTGTTGCTTGGGTTGAGAATATTAAGACATTCTTTGATAATAAAAATGAAAATCTAGCATTCAAAAAACTTGGTCAGATAGAAATTATCTCACAAGAACAAGGTGAAGTTGGATTTGGCACAGTTATTGTTTCTTCTGGTGGAACAATTTCTTCTATAACAGTTACAAATTCTGGAATTGGATATACATTTAATCCACAAATATCTATTGGAGCACCTTCTGTAGGTGGTACAACTGCTATAGCAACATGTATAGTTACTGATGGTAGAATTGTATCAATTAATGTTACAGATGGTGGTAGTGGATACATTTCTACACAAAAACCATATGTAAATATTGAAGCACCAAGACCAGTTATAGAAAAAATTGAAAAGGTTGAATATACTGGAGATTTTGGAACTATTGTTTCTATTGCAAATACATCTGTTGGAATAGGATCAACTGCACTAAAACTAACTTTATATGTTCCACACGATTCTTACTTACTAAATGAAGGGGTTAATAATAGTGGATTTGTTACTACTGGAATCAGTGGAATATTGACAAGTTATTATTTTGCAACTTCAGATACGAATGTAGGAAATGGAGTGACAGCATTCTATAATGATGGAAGTGTTTTAAGTATTTCAACCTCATATTTTAATAATATATTCCAAGCTTATGATATTGATAGAACTACAGAAGAAATAACTGGAATTGGAGTAACTGATGTTTTGGTTGTTACTACTTTAGTTTCTGGACCAATCGACTTAGCAAATAATCTAGGTTCTTTTGATAATAGTGTAGAAACATTTGATGATAGTATGCTATCATTTGATAATGATGGAAGTGACTCTGATTATTTTGGTAATTATTCTTGGGGTAGGATAACTTGGGATCCTGTGAAGAGTAGAAAACAACCAAAAGCATTTAGTGCATATTATCAAAGTGGTTACTCTGGATTAACAACTTCACCTTTTGTAAGAAGAATTTTCCCACTAAGATCTAAACTTTATACACAATATTCGGATTGATAATTAAGATATTGATGTGATTATAAATAACGTATAAACTTAAAAATTTTTAATTTTATAATGGCACGACAAGGAATATTTACAGGAACAACCCCAAATGATGGAACTGGAGATCCATTGATTTTGGGTGCTAAAAAAGTGAATGATAATTTCAGTGAAATTTATAGTACATTGGGTGATGGTAACAGTTTACTTAGTGGAAATCCAAATTTAACTGTTGGATTTATTACTTCTACTGGTGCAGAGTTTACTGGTGGAGTTACTATTGGTGGAACTCTTACTTATGAAGATGTTACTAACATAGATTCTGTTGGGTTAATCACTGCCCGTAGTGGAATCGAAGTTACTTCTGGAAATATTGATATTTCTGGTGGTCAATTTTTTGTTGGGGCTGGATTTTCTGTGGATAGATTTGGTAACTCTGTTACTGGTGGAATTTCTACATTTGAAGGCAATGTTGATGCAAATGGAACTTTAGACGTAGATGGAAAGACCTTCCTAGATGAAGTAATTGTATCAGAAGGATTAAGTATTACTGGTGTAACAACAGTAGGTTCTTCAGTGACTATTACACCTTCTGGAATTGATATTACTGGCATTTTAACAGCATCTTCTGGAATTTCTACAGATTCTTCTAGCTCTTCAGTTAAATTAAATATTGTTGGATCTAATCTTATTATAGAAGTCGCAGGAGTAGGGATACATACTCTAGCATTAACCTAATAAATAGATAAAAAAAGTCATGTCAGCAATTGTAACAGATCAGATTAGAATATTAAATGCGAAAAATTTTGTCAATGAAATTACTTCTATTGACAATTCTTATTATAGCTTTGTTGGTTTGACAAACCCAGAAAATTATTCCAGTACTTGGGATGAGAATCCACCTTCTCCAAGGGATAGTTTTAATGATGAAAATCATAACTGGGATACAATTATTGGATTAAAAAAAATATCAAACAATGATGTAAGATTTGCAGTTAAGAAGAATACTTGGGTATCTGGAGTAACTTATGACATGTATCGTCATAATATTACCAGAGATAATCTTTCTCAACCTTCATTATCAACTTCATTATATCCCGCAAATTATTTTGTAGTTAA
>JGI10211J34971_10005080_pt1 | contig 10331 bp, 16 predicted proteins | sample Etolagsediment_FD_34971 | JGI IMG/M metagenome (IMG submission 34971)
GGGCTGCATCAGCAGTCGCATCCGCAAGCCCGACCAGATCATCCAGCCGTACCAGTTCGGCGATGATGCGTCGAAGAAGACTTGCCTGTGGCTCAGGGGTCTGCCGCTGCTGCGACCGACCGAGTACGTCGAGCCGCGCACCGTAGACGGGCGGAAGCGATGGGCCAACCAGACCGACAGCGGACAGAACCGACTCGGACCCTCCCCCGAGCGAGCGCGCATTCGCTCACTCACCTACCCCGGCATCGCTGCGGCAATGGCGTCGCAGTGGGGCTGACCCTCAAGGAGCAAACATGCCTCGCCTGACCGTCGAAGCCTCGAATGAAGCCTACATCGACTTCGTGAACGAACTGTACGAAGAGCAGAGCATCGAATCGGACTACTTCGACTTCTGCTACGAGTGCGCCGTTGGCGTAGAAGGCGAGGGCTTCTACTCAGACGACGAGGAGCACGAGTGGCTCACACTGTCGGTGGACATCCCGCCTTCGGTGGACTTCGGCCTGTTCGAGATCGACCACCCCCCGTACGAAGACGTCATTCGATACACCTGCGTGGCCTGCGGCTGCGCCCTCAACCACACCGACAACTGAGAGCAACATGACGACAGGACCCCCCCGACTCCCGCCGCGTGCGTTCCTCCCGACCACGTGGAGAGAACAGCAGGTCATGTTGTGCGGTCGCTTCGGCGAGGATGGAGGCTACCTCTGCCTTCCGTCGAAGGAGGACCTGCCCACCTTCGGCTACCTCGCCGTTCACCCGGGTGAGTACGTCGTCCTCAACAAGAACAAGGACCCAAGCAAGTGGCAACTGCAGTTCAAGTTCGACGAGAAAACACGGGGGTCGTGGGTCGTCACGCACGTCACCTCTGGTCTTCGACTCAGTCGAGGTGCCGATCGTCTCGGCTACCGCTACAAGGTGTCTGCCCAGTTCGTCGCCGAGATGGTGACCTGGCAGTACGGGCAGATGATGGAGGACGTACCCACGACCAGAGGTCGGCACGGCGCCGTCACATTCCTCCAAGCGCACCCGCAGTGGGATGAGATGGTATCCTTCGTCCGTGACCTCGAGAAGAAGTACACGTACAAGTCCGCCACCCCAGAGCGCAGACGACTGGACCCCGCGGCGAAGGCAGCCACACATGCGTGGCAGAGGATCGAAGCGTACGAGCAGCGGAAGCGAGACGGGGAGTGACCTCAACCCTTCGTAGCAGACCGGACCGTGATGCGGTTGAGCCGCTCGTGGAAGTCGGGGTCGACACTCGAGAGCTCGACAACGGTGGCAGTCTGCTGACCGGAGCCGCCGCCACCGCCGTTCTTGTCGAGCAGGCCAGTACGGTCGAGCACGTCCTGAGCTGCCTTGAGTCTGACCGCGTCTTCGACCTCGACATCGTGCGCCAGGCCAACGATGACGTCGAGCATCTCGTCTGCTCGCGTCTCGAGCTTGGCGCGCAGCCGGCGACGCCGAAGGTCATCACCCTCGGTCATCGCGGTCAGCGCTTCCTTGTTGGTCACGACCATACGCCATGCGACGGACACGGGCAGCTTCAGTCGAGCGGCTGCCTTGTCCACTGCAACACCCGCGCGCAGCAGTTCTCGCAGCGCCGCGTTCTTGACCGGGTCGGCGGCAAGGTCGTCGTACTTGGTCAACGTCGTGACCAAGTCCTCGGCGTCGGTGATGTCGGGTTCGTTCATGAGTCCACCGTAACACGGTTGCGACCCGGTCGTCACCTGTGTTACACCACCCGAGGAGGTCCGACCCCACGATGCCCCACCCATACCACCCCGAGAACATCGAACCACGGGTACCCGCAGCGCACGACTTCGACGTGCGCTACGTCCCGCTCAACGACGCCGCCCACAACAAGGACTTCACTGACCTGCAGGAGTACGCCGTGTACATCGGCGGTCGCCTCTCTGCCTTCGAGACCGTGTACCCGAACAAGTACGTGCGTCGCCGGGTAGTTCGCACCCCCCAACCAACCGCCCACGCAGTGGTGACCACAGCCCCCGTGATCGTACTTCTGCTTCTCTTCCTCTACCTCACGTGAGCACATGAAGAATCCCTACTACAAGATCCCTGACTACGAGCTCGAGCGGATGCTGTTCCAGTTCATGCTCGAGGTCACTGACCTTCCCAACCTCGGACTCAACGAGTTCATCGACCATGGCGCAGACGGCCGCGTGTGGGACGCGTTCGTGTCCCGACAGCGCAAGTGGGCTGAGCTTTCGTCGTTCCTCCGTAACCGTGGCTGGACCCGGACCAAGAAGGCGCGGTTCATCTGCTACCAAGGTGATGGCGAGTACGCGACCCTGCAGACCCACCGCTGGGTTCCGCCTGAGCCCAAGGAGGCTGCATGAGCACTCTGAAGCGCAGGTCGTTCGTCGACATCGTCAACTACAGCCCGGTCTACGCCGACGCAGTGAAGGCCTCTCAAAGAGTGGTCGACGCTGGTGGTGATCCTGAAGAGGTCTTGGAGGACTTGGCCCTGGTCATGGGTGCGGTCGCCCACGCCCACGGCTTGGGCGTAGAGCAAGCGGCCCGCGTCCTCGCCCGTCTGAGTCAGGTGGAGGACGAGGCCAGCACCTATCTTGACGGAGCGGCCGAGGCGTGAGCTATGTCGTCAGCGTCTACGAGAATCTGTTCCGACCACGAGCCGCGACCCACGAGCTCTCTGGCGAGCAACTCGTGGACCTGTTGACGACGCATCAGCGTGTGTGCGCGGTGCGCGACAAGCGGACGCTGCCCATGTGGTCGCCAGTCTTGTTGCGCCCCGCGTACCGACGCAAGATCAACGTAGTCCACGCCTGTTGCTTGGTGCTGGACTACGACGACGGCACCACGATCGACGACGCCATGACCACGTGGTCCCGCTGGTATCGGATCATGCACACGTCTTGGTCTCACGCGCTGGACCACCACCGCTACCGCATCGTGCTGCCTCTGAAACGTGACGTGAGCCCGGACGAGTACCCGACGCTCTGGCGCTGGGCAGAGCAGTTCTCTGGGCGGGAGGTCGACAAGGCCTGCAAGGACGTCAGCCGTGCGTGGGCTCTGCCTGCGCTCGACCCCGAGGACGCCACGCGCACCCGGCTATTCCGGGCAGACGTGGGCTTGGGCGAGTTGCTCGACCCCGACGAGGTCATCCCTCTCGCCCCACCGCCCCCGGTGAAGATCAACTACAAGCGCATTGACCTGCAAGACCTGCCCGACACCAGCCACCTCAAAGAGATTCATCTGACCCCAGAGTCTCGAGCCGAGCTCGGTCACGCCGTTGGCGGCGCCGTCCGGTCAGGATGCGTGAAGATGGTCGAGTGCCCCCGTTGTCGACGCGACTCGGTCTGGTGGTGGGTCGACCCAGACATCCTCGCCGAGGCTGTCTGCAACCACCGCAAGTCCTGCGGTTGGCGAGGGCCACTGGTGGCTCTCGTCGAGTACCAGCGGTCGGCAGGACTCAACATCGAAGACGCCCTGCGGGGCTGAGAGCACGCATGACCCTTCCTTTCTCTCCGCTTCGAGACCAACCGCACTACATCTACACGACCCGTGTGCAAGCCCCCGACATCATTGAGGCAGCCGAGCACTGCTACCCGGGCATCCTCGCCTACGGTCACTACGACCACACACGCAAGTGGTACCGGCTCAAGAAGAAGGAGTACAACCCGAACGACCCGTTCGACTACTTCCGCATCTTCGTCCCGCTCAACTGCGCCTGGCTCTTCGAGGACTTCGTAGGCGAGTACTTCAACCCGCAGGTCGAGCACGCCATCAACGTCGAGAACATCTTCGCGTGGCCAGACGACGAGGAGTCCCTCGACACCATGGCGAAGTACGGCCGGGTCATCGCCCGTCGCCTTGTCGATGAGGGTGACCTCCGACCGTTCGTTCCCGACCTGTTGACTGACTACCAGGCGCGAGGAATCTACTGGTCTGCCACAAGACCGTGGTCGAAGTTGGTCTATCCGTGTGGGAGCGGGAAGACATTGACAGCAATCGTGTCAGCTCTGACGCGAGACGGCCCGGTCGCTGTCATCGCACCGGCGAAGGCACGGCGAGTCTGGTGGGACCAGGTGCAGGAGTACACACACCTGACCCCGCTTCGTGTCATTCCAGACGGACAGAGGCGCAAGGGCGACCAGACCGTCGAGGAGTACATGGAGACCTGCCGTACAGAGCGGCGCCGCCCGTGGGTCATCTTCGGAGCTCAATCCCTCCCCGACTACGTGGACCGGCTCGCCCTGGTCCAGCCGAAGACGCTCATCTTCGACGAGCTCCACACCTTCGGTCAGCCCAAGCGCTGGATCGCCATCCACCAGGGCGACGGCACCGTCGACTTCCAGAAGCGCAAGACCTCGACCAACACGCGCGAGACTCGAGCGGTAGCGGCGATGGACGCCAGCCGCATGGAGTGCATCGACCTGCGCATCGGACTGACGGCGACCCCGCTCGATGATGGGCGACCCCGGCGCCTCTGGTCGCAGCTGGACCTGCTCGCCCCCGGGTCGTACAGCATGGGGTACGGCGCCTACGCCAAGCGCTACTGCGACGCCGCGGAGGGCGAGTACGGCGGGCTCGACGACAAGGGCAGCAGTCACATGGAGGAGCTCAAGGCGCGCGCCTCCTACCTGTTGCAGGAGGTCACGCACACCGAGTCGCACGGTCAGCTGCCTCCGACCCGAGTGCAGGTCGTGTGGCTCGACCCCTCCGACCAGAACCGACCTGCTGCCTTCCGGAGCATCATCAACGCCGCGGAGAAGCAGGCGGCCAAGACCCACAGCGTCTTCGACCGCGACCGTGCGCTCGAGGCGAACCTCATGGAGGCGGCCAGCCGCAAGCGCAAGTACGGCGTGGAGGAGTCGCTCGAGGGTCTCCGTGGTGGGGGCAAGGTCGTCCTGTTCACGGCGCGGCGCAAGGACTGCGAGGACTGGGCCGATGCGATCTCCAAGGCGCTGGACAAGGAGGTCAAGAAGGGCAACTACGGCGGCGTCAAGCCGCGGGTCTGGTGGGGCCATGGTGGCACCGACGACACCGAGCGAGAGGAGATGGTCTCCGCCTTCCGCAACAGCGACGGACCCTGCATCCTCATCGGCACGGGGCAGGCCTTCGGTGAGTCGGTGGACGGACTGCAGACTGCCGACCTCGCCATCTTCGTCATGCTGCCTTGGCGACCGGGCGACTTCGAGCAGTGGAAGGGTCGCTTCGACCGCATCGGCGGACGCCCGACCCTGCTGAAGGTGGTCCTCGCCAGGCACACCTACGACGAGAAGGTCGCCGGCCTGCTGGCCGACAAGATCGTTCCGATCCGCGACTTCCTGACTGCCGAGCAGTACGAAGGTCTCGACTCCAAGCTGCTCGGCATCGACAACCACGAGGCGATGCGCGCCTCAATCTTGAAGTCCCTGTTCGGGGACGAGGAGTAACGATGGGCATGTACACCGTGATCAAGTTCAGCGCTGCGCTGAACGACGTCGGTCGAGAGGTCGTCGACTTCTTGGAGAACTCGCGTGCCTCGAGACAGGAGTACGTGAGCGACTGGCAGGCAGCGGCCGACCGCTTCGGGTACCCGTGGCTCAAACGATGGGCCGAGGTGGATCGGTGCGACTTCATCCCGTGGGGTGCGTACGTACCTGGGCGCAGAGATGTCGATGACATCGGGCACCAACATGTGATCGTCACGAAGTACTACAACGATGGTCGGCACTTCAACTACATCCTCCCTGAACGCTCATCCGACGGGAGTACTTGGCACGTTTGTGCTGATCTCAAGAACTACGAAGGCGAGATTCAGACCTTCTGTGAGCACGTGCTACCGTACATGATCTCTCTCGCCTGCCCTGTCTACCACGAGTACGAAGGACGTCGGTACGACTACGTCGACCCAACACCAGAGTACGACATCATCATCGTGCTCCCGAAGGAGTAGACCATGAGCAGAGACTTCGAGACCCTCGAACGGGGCTATATCAACGGCAAACCATACTACGTCGCACGGCGACGTGAGGATGGTTGGACTCGTTGTTGGGTCGGTGAGGGCCGTCATCGACGCACGATGAAATGGCTCAAGAAGCAGAAGCAGTTGGCGATCGAGAGCGGCAGGGTCTTGATAGCAGTCAAACCTCTCCAGAGGAACGCTGAGGGCATCACGGTCAACGGAGTCCTCTACCAGCGAGGGGGACAACCACCCTACCCCGGCATCACCATCAACTGGGACCAACCATGAGCAACGACAGCAAGTACTTCAGAGTCCCCCAAGTAGGTAGGATTCAATCGAGCAAGCCCAACCTCCAGAACATCCCCACCCGTACCGATGAAGGCATCAGAGTGTCAAGGCACTTCAGGAAGTTGCGACCGTTCATCGAGGGAGACTACGCGGCGACCGAGGAGATCATCGTGGATGCGATGTCACCCGACTGGCTCTCTGACCTGTTCGGGTTTTCGCCGATCGACTTCGCGGGAGAAGAGTGATCTTGGACACCTACGACCACAACTGGAAGACTGTCGGACGAGGCCTCTCTGCCGACCGGCGCTGTGCCGCGTGCGGTCTGCTGGCAACAGACGACTTCGCGCGCAACCCCTGCCTCACAGCTGTTCTCAAAGACAACGTGCGACTTCACTTCGAGGCGCGCGTTGACGGCCCGGTCTATGTCGCCGGGCGCCAAGAGGGTCACGCAGACGCGGCTGCGGATCTTCGCCGCGCGGTGCCCTGCGTATCGGACTTGACACTGGACGCGGCGATTGCACGCGTCAGGTCGATGACCCAAGCGCACGACCACAAGTGGATAAGCAGCCGAAAGCAGCTACCACCCTTCGACCACTACGTGCTCGCCTACAACGACTCGTTCGGCACCGACATCATCCGAGTCGAGGAACCCAGCCCCCACCTGACCACGCAAGGAGTCTGGTACAGAGGAGGAGACGACGGCTGGTCGTTGCTGGAAGAGTTCGGACCCTTCTGGTGGTGCGAGATCCCGGAAGTCCCCAAGGAGCAGCCATGACCGACCCCATCTACATCGACACCGGGCGCAGCGTGTCGGGGTGGTCCTTTTGGGGGCCACTCTTCGCCTGTGACCAGCTCTGGTTCATCAAGAACATCGCGCCGCCACCCCCGAACCCCGGCATGCTCGAGGCCCGCACGCAGGGGTCGATGGGCCACATCCTGCTGGGTCACCACTACGCCCGCCTGGGTGCGGCACAACCGGGCGGCTTCGTCTTCGAGGGCCAGACCCACACCGACCCCGAGGACTTCCTCGACCCGGTCGAGGCGGTGCGTCGGTGGGCACGAGAGGCGGACCGGCGCGGCGAGGACGCCAGCCCGTTCATCGCCAACACGATCGAGCTCTACCGGCAGTACCGCATCCGCGAGCCCTACTTCCCTGACCGGGTCGTGGGTGTTGAGCAGCTGGCCCGACTGACCCTCGGTACCAACAAGGACGGCGAGTTCGGTCTGTGGGTGGACGAGAATCTCGACGAGCCGACCCTGCTGGACTGTCCGGCCCTGTTCGAGGCGCACCCGGCAGCACCACTGCTCAAGCACGGCGAGCCCATCCACGTGACCAAGCGGCTCGACCTCATCGCCGAGAGCGGGCAGAACGGGAAGATCTACATCGACGACCACAAGGTCACGGGCGGTAGCGTCTCGAAGTCGGTGGTCGACAAGTACGCCATGGACGGTCAGTTCTCGGTCAACGACTGGGTCGGCCGCCAGACCTGGGGTGAGCAGTACGGCGGCGTCCGGCTCAATCTTGTGCAGCGACGCGACCCGTGGCAGGTCCGCAAGCAGGTCGTCCCGGCCGCACCTCGACGGAACAAGTTGTTCCCCCGCCACCTGTACTACAAGGCACACCACCTGGCTGAGATGCTCGCCGGCACGGTGAGCGGCGACCTCGGGCAGGACGACTGGCAGATGACCCAGACGGACCTGCTCTGCTACCACCGATTCGGTCGGTGTGACGGCTTCGACATCTGCCGATTCGGATAGGCCTCGTTTGCAGTGGGTAGTCCACTGCAGCCCTCGAGTGTGGTCTGGGAGGGCTGCGCTCGAGCCCAGCGGACGGGAAGGCCCGTGGTGCGGGGTGCACCGCGGGTCTTGGTCTGTCTGCGATCGTCGTAGATGTATATCAGCGATATTCGCACCATCCCTTGACCCACACCATAGAAGTCGTGTTACACTCACCTCGTGGTGGGGCAGCCCGCCGCAGTACCACAACAACATCATCGAGGTTCCAGTGGCTAACACTGTCATGGGGCTGGTCTATGGCCAGCCCAAGCGCATGAAGACCAGCATGGTCGCAAGCGCATTCCCCAGCGCGCTGTGGGTTCCCGGCGAAGGCGACACCGCCATCCGCAGCGTAGCAGAGAACGAGTGGGGCTTCTCCCCCACCATCTACGAGCACCCCATCCGCACGCTGCTCGACCTGCTCGACCTGCTCAAGATGCTCGACGACGAGGACCTGGCCGCGGACTACCCCGCCGTGTGCGTGGATGGCATGACCGCCATCTGCGACGCCAGCGTTCGTTTCTGGCAGGACAACCCGAAGCTGACCTCGACCGGTAAGGTCGACAAGTTCTGGCCGTACCAGCAGCTGAAGGACAAGCTGCTGCGCATCAGCGAGATCGCTCGGCACATCGGCGTGCACGTCTTCGAGGTGGCTCACGAGCAGCTGCCCAGCGTGACCAACGAGGGCGACTTCATCCCCGGCGGACCCTCGCTCGGGTCGAAGAAGCAGGTGCTCCGCGTCCCGGCGTGGTGCGACTTCAACGCTCGCGCTGTCGTCAACAAGGACTACCCCGGTGCTGCGCTCGGCATGAGCGGAGGTCTGTACGTCAACGTGTGGGACACCGAATGGACCACGGGCGACCGTAACGGCGTGGCCCGCGATGGTATCGTGCCGCCGAACATCCGCGAACTCCTCAACGCCAGCGAGACGGACTACAACCTACAGCGAGTCGAGGGGCTCGAGTGGCAGGATGATGTCGCCGACATCGTCGCCAGCGCCATCATGCAGGACGTACCCTTCTCGGAGGTCATCGACCACGGCATCAGCGAAGGTGCCAAGCGGGCCAAGGGTCAGGGTCGCATCCCTCAACTCCACATTCGGTGGGCGGTGCAGGACGGCATCGCTCGCGGCATCATCCGCAAGCGGCAGAGCAACGACGTGCTCCGCGTCCGCACCCTCGAGCCCCCCAAGGGAGCCAAGGCTCCCCCTCCTCCCCCTGCCTCTGACGAGGCCTGAGTCCGGCAGTACCCGGGCACCTACAACAACACCATCAAGGAGAACGCATGTCGTTCTACATTCCCGCTGAGAAGGCCGCCGAGGTCGGCGCGCTCCCTCCCGTCACTGGCCGCTACGAAATCGTCATCGACGATGTCGTCGCTGAGGACAAGACGGACCGCAACGGCTGCTGGCGCTACCGCGTCGACGTACGCTTCGAGAATGGCGGTCGTGGTCGGGCCTGGTTCGGCTCGCCCTGCGACGAAGACGGCAACTTCTCGCGGCAGCTGCTTGCCATGGACGAGCAGACCCGCAACCAGAAGGTGAACGGCTACATCGCCGCCATCAAGGACATCTGCTACTCCGCCGGCCTGACCGACGAGTACATGAACGAGCACGGCATCAGCTCCGATCACCTGCCGGGTCGCACCGCCTACATCGAGTGGCTGGGCCGCCCCGAGGACACCCCGAAGGGCACCAAGGCGTACGGCGACATCGGCGCCTGGCTCCGCAAGGACGTCTTCGACCGGCGCGAGGAGCAGGGTGTCGAGGTCAAGGACAACCGCAAGTTCGCTTGGCGTGACAGCACGGAGTCCGGCGGCTCGGCCTCTTCCTCGTCGTCCGAGAACAAGCGCGAACTGCCCCCGCCTCCGGGCAAGAAGGGCGGCAAGCTGCCTCCGCCTCCGGGGCGCTGAGCGACTGAGTGACCAACTGAGGCCCCCGTCGACCCGGTCGTCGGGGGCCTCTTCGCGAGAGCAAGGAGAGCAACATGAGTAAGAGCAACCAAACCGTCCATGTGCACCAGACGTACCGCCATCACAGCGGTCGCACCTACACCGTCACCGACGTGACCAACGAGCACTCTGACAACCAAGAGAAGTTCCCGTTGACAGTCGTGTACGTCGACCAGATGGGTCGCACGTGGTCCCGACCTGCTGTTGACTTCCTCCAGAAGATGACGCTGGTGAGCGAGGTGCCCGATGTCGGCTGACCTCCTCGTCACCATCCCCGTGGGGCTCGACCTGGCTGGGGCGCTCCGAGAGGCGCCCGAGCCCTGCCCCCACCTCGTCGCCGTCCTGTTGATGGCGGCCGACCACTACGAGCCGGCTGATGCTGGCGAGG
>JGI10211J34971_10005081_pt1 | contig 10330 bp, 6 predicted proteins | sample Etolagsediment_FD_34971 | JGI IMG/M metagenome (IMG submission 34971)
TGAAAGATAACAATAATTATGTAGGCGGTAAACTCCTTCCCAAATACTACAATACCTGGGCATTGTTCTTTTCAAAATATCTTGAAGCCTATAAAAATGAGGGCATAGATATTTGGGGAGTGACTGTGGAAAACGAGCCCCTGGGCAATGGAAACAATTGGGAAAGCATGCATTTCACTGCCGAAGAAATGGCTGATTTTGTAAAAAACCATCTTGGTCCCAAACTCGAATCCGAAGGTCAGGATGTTAAAATTCTGGCTTATGACCAAAACCGCGGACATGAGCTGATCGAATGGGCAGATGTAATTTATAAGGATCCGGAGGCAGCAAAATATTTTGATGGCTTTGCCATTCACTGGTATGCCAGTACTTTCGATTGGTTTCCCCAATCCTTGAATTTCACCCACGATCTTGCTCCCGAAAAGTATTTGATTCAATCGGAGGCTTGTGTTGATGCAGAGGTACCGCATTGGAAAGACGACGCATGGTACTGGAGCAAGGAGGCCACCGATTGGGGTTGGGACTGGGCTCCTGAACAGGATAAACACCTTCACCCAAAATATGTGCCCGTGTATCGTTATGCCAGAGACATCATTGGTTGTTTGAACAATCATGTTGACGGTTGGGTAGATTGGAACATGGTTCTGGACAGGCAAGGAGGCCCAAACTGGTTTAAAAACTGGTGCACAGCCCCTGTAATCGTTGACCCGGAAAAAGATGAGGTTTATTTTACGCCCTTGTATCACACAATGGCACACTTCAGCAAATATATCCGACCCGGAGCAGTGCGCATCGGCTTTTATAATCCTGATGAATCTTTGATGGTAACAGCTGCTCAAAATCCTGACGGAACGAAAGCAGTGATTTTATTAAATATGACTGCTGAGCCAAAACAAGTTAAGCTCTCGATAGATAACCGAAGTGTTGATATACTGATCAGTGCTCAGGCTATCCAAACCATTGTTATACCTACATCAAAATAAAATCTATACACAATGAAGCACATAACACGACTATTAACATTTGCCATTTCAGCCTTGATGCTCTTCTCCTGCAAAAGTCCATCGCAAAACGGTGATGGAAGTGTTAATGAATCAGGCCGTCAAATTCTGGTGAATGGTTCTCCATATCTTATTAAAGGAATTTGTTACCACCCGGTGCCAAAGGGCAGCAATTCCAGAAATTATTCAAACCTGGCACAAGACCTTGCCCTGATGCAGGAAGCGGGGATCAATACAATCAGAGTTTATTCGCCCATAGATGATGAAAGAGTACTTGATCAAATGCATAAAGCCGGTATGAAGTTGATCACCGGATTTGGATACAACCAAAATGGTTATTATGATATTTTGTCCGGTACATTTATCGATTATATCGAAAAATATAAAAAGCATCCGGTAATACTTCTCTGGGAGCTGGGGAATGAGTATAACTACCATCCTGAATGGTTTGACGGAGATTTAAAAAACTGGTACAATGCACTGAATACTGCTGCCGGAAGAATCCATGAGATTGATCCTGATCATCCGGTCACCACTGCCCATGGAGATCTCCCCGACTCTCTGGCCTTAGCATTGTGCCCGAATGTTGATGTGTGGGGTATGAACGTTTATCGCTGGGATAACCCGGGTGATATTTTCGAAAAATGGAGCAAGGAGAGCGACAAGCCAATGTATCTTGCCGAAGCCGGTGCCGACAGCTATATGGCTGCCACCATGAATGGTTATGAAAAAGGGCCCAACGAAAAAGCACAAGCCGATGCCACAAAAAACATTCTGGGTCAAATTTTTAAAAATACCGATATATGCTCGGGTGTAACACTGTTCGCATTTAACGATGAGTGGTGGAAAGCAGGAAGCAACCATACCCAGGATCCGGGGGGCTGGGCTCCTGAAAGCGGTGGGGTTCCCTACGATGGTGCAGCCAACGAAGAATATTGGGGCATTGTAACTATCGAAAGAAATAAAAAACAGGTTTATGAAGTGGTAAAACAAGAGTTTACAGCTATACGCTAACAAATATGAATAAGCTAGTATCAAAATTATCTATTAAAGAAAAAATTGGCTATGGCCTTGGCGACACTGCTTCTCATTTTGTGTGGGATATGGTTGGCTTCTGGATTCTGATTTTTTACACCGACACTTTTGGGATTTCAGCGGCTGCTGCCGGAACCATTATGCTGATAGCACGTGTATGGGATATGATCAGCGACCCACTGATGGGCGTAATCGCCGACAGAACAACCACACGCTGGGGAAAATTCAGGCCGTATATTTTATGGATGGCCTTGCCTTACAGCGTACTTGCTGTAATGACTTTTACTACACCCGACTTTGGAGAAACCGGTAAAATAATTTATGCCGGAGTAACTTATCTTTTATTAATGACCGTTTTTACAGCCATTAACCTACCCTACTCCTCATTGGGTGCTGTAATGACTTCCGATTCCTACGAAAGGGCAGGCCTAAATTCATACCGCTTCATTTTTGCATTTGTGGGCCAATTTATTGTAACAGGAGCCGCACTCTATTTGGCTAATTATTTTGGAAATGGAGACAGTGCCAAAGGTTATCAATACACCCTGACACTCTTTGCAGTAATCAGCTTCATACTTTTTATGATTACTTTCAAATCGACCAAAGAAAGAGTTAAGCCTCCCAAAGAACAGCAGCAAAACCTTAAAAAGGATATCCAGAATTTATTTAAAAACACCCCCTGGGTTATTCTTTTCTTTGTAGGTATTGTCTCTTTTGTAATGTTCGCCATGCAAAACCTCTCCATTGCCTATTACTTTAAATATTACATTGGTGATGCAGAAAATGTTCAATTATTTAATGTGATTGGAACGGTGGCGCTGATTGCAGGTATTCCACTTTCAAAACCCTTGTCCGAACGTTTTGGCAAAAGAAATGTGTATGTTGCAAGCTCACTCCTTTCCGGACTTTTCTTTATTCTGCTATATCTTCCGGGTGCACAAAATACCATATCAATCTACACTTTGAACATATTGGCGAAATTCACCTATGCTCCGGCAGTCCCACTTTTATGGACCATGCTTGCTGATACAGCTGACTATTCAGAATGGAAATATGGACGAAGGTCGACAGGGCTGGTTTTTTCGGCGGCTACTTTTGCCCAAAAGGCAGGTTGGGGCATTGGAGGAGCTTTGGCGGGATGGATGCTGGCATTGTACGAGTTTATTCCGAATGTTGAGCAAACTGCAACCTCGCTTACAGGAATCAAACTCATGATTTCGGTTTTTCCCGGCATACTTTACATGTCATGTGCCATACTGCTTTATTTCTATACCATCGATCATAAAACCTGCGTGATCATGCAACACGACCTGGATAAGCGCAGAGAAAATGAAATTAATTAAAGTGATTACTTATTTATAAATTATTTACAAACAATTTAAATTTTACAATTATGAAAAAACTTTTGCTAGGATTAATGATGATTTTTGCATTTACCTGCACTTTCGCACAAGTGGCAGGAACATGGAAAGTGTCTCCACAGGCCGGTTCAATGGGCGTTGGCCCAACTCAGGGCAACATGAGCTGGTGGTCGATTGATGCCGCAGGTGTTATCGAAAGAGCTTGCTTTTTTGATGACTCTTTTGTTTTCAATGAGGACGGTAGTTTTCAGAATGTGATGGATGACTGGACCTGGCTTGAAGGATGGCAAGGGGTTTCGCCAGATCAATGTGGTACTCCGGTATATCCTCACAATGGAGCAAATGCGGCAACATGGGTTTATGACCAGGGTGCTGCAACATTACAACTTAATGGTGTAGGTGCACATATTGCTATCCCAAAAGTTGTGAATGGCTTTGAGCTAACTGATCCATCTCAGGCTCCCGAATCAATTACCTATATTGTAACAGAAATGACAGCTACCTCTATGACTCTTGATATCTCCATTGGTAACGGATGGTGGCGTTTTATTTTAGCCAAGGATGCAGCTGCAGGTGAAGATGCTACATTAAGTGACTTAAAAGTTGATGGCACAACAATTCCTGGTTTCTCCTCTAATGTATTAAATTACACCTATGGAATTCCGGAAGGAACCAGTGAAGTTCCTCAAATTACCGAGGCAATACCAAATGACCCTGACGTAACCGGATTGGTTATTACACAGACAACGTCAATTCCTGGCGATGCTACAGTTGAAGTAACATCGGCAAATGGTAATGTAAACCTTACCTATACTGTTTCTTATTTCGTAATTACCGAATTATTTTTGCCTGTTACCTTTGAGGAAAACATTGACTATGGTTTATTGGATTTTGAAGGTGCCATATCTGAAATTGTTGAAGATCCAACTGATCCTTCAAACACGGTCGCTAAGACAATCAAAACAAATGTTGCTGCTCCATGGGCCGGAACCACCATTGGAGGTACTACTGGATTTGCTGAAGCTGTTCCTTTTGCCGAAGGCTCAACCATTATGACCGTTAGGGTATGGTCTCCAGATGCCAATACCCCCGTTCGTTTAAAAGTTGAAGATGCCAATGATAACACCCACACAGTTGAAACCGAAACCAATACAACGCTTGCCGGCGAATGGGAAACCATTACATTCGATTTCGCCAATGAAGCTCCGGGTACTGAGCCCATCCATTATGATTGGTACTTCAACAAGGCTACAATCTTTTTCAACTTTGGAACCGAAGGTTCTGTAGCAGGAGAAAAAACATACTATTGGGATGATGTGGAATTTGGTGGCGGTGTTGAGCCAAAACCTTATCTGGCGAGTAATGTTCAGGAAAACTTCGAAAATAATGGCTACAGCACAATTCCGGAATGGAAATTCCAGGATCCGGATCTGGAAGATATTACCATTAGTGAAGATCCTACAAATCCGGCAAATCATGTACTTGATTATATGAGATCAGGTACTTTTGAATGGACAAATGCACAATTTATTCTGAATCACCGGATGGATTTAACTGAAAGAAATATATTTGAGGTAAAAGCATATTTCCCTTCATCCAACGATTATTCGGGCGATCTTGCCAATACACTCTCTCTTAAATTGCAAAACAGTCTGCTCGGTGGTGAAGCATGGACAACCCAAACCGAAGTTATTTTAACAGTCGATGATTTTGATACCTGGGTAACACTGGAGTATGACTTCAGCGTAGCTTCTACCAGAGATGATTATGATCAGATGGTAGTTCAGTTTGGTGGCGAAGGCCATTTTGCTCCCGGACAATTCTATTTTGATGATCTGGTTCTATTAGGTGATCCTATTTCCATCTTTGAGCCTCAAACTTCGCAACTCGAGATTTATCCTAATCCGGCCAGTGATGTGATCAACATTTCACAATTTAAAGAACTCACACAATTTGAAATGTTTAATGTAACAGGACAAAGTGTATTAAAATACACCGATGTTCCTCAACAAATTCGGGTTAACAATTTGCCCGAAGGTGTATATATGATTTTAGCTACCGATAAAAGTGGTGAGCAGTTTACTACAAAGTTTGTCATTCAATAACAATTTTTATCCGGCTCAGTACGCTGATGCTGGGCCGGATTTTTATTTTGATGGCCGTTTTATTCTGGCTATCAATTGTTTCAAAATAAATTATTAACATCTAAACACGAATCATTATGAAAAAATTAATACTTGTATTCATGGTCTTTTTTGCCCTGATCGCATATTCCCAAAGTACTCACACCATCGATTTTGAACCTGCAGGAGTTGGCGCTGACTGGGACTGGATAGTTGGTGAGAATGGTACCAACCCAGTACTTGAATTTCCGGCAAACCCCGCCATTGGGGGCTTAAACACCAGTGCCACTGTAGCAAAATTTACTGCCCTGCAAACAGGAGCTCAATGGGCTCTTTGCTATACCGATGATGATGGCCAGTTTATATTTGATGCTACCAACTCAACTGTTAAGATTATGATTTACAAAACAGTGATTAGTAACGTAGCCATAAAATTTGAAGGTTTGAGTGGAGCTGCCGAAATTCCGGTCGCAAATACACTTATCAATCAATGGGAAGAAATAACCTTTGATTTTTCAGCACATATTGGCAAAACCTTCAGCAGGCTTGTTATAATTCCTGATTTTGCTCCAAGAACAGAGGATCATATCATATATTTCGACAACATTCAGGTTCCCGATGGCGAGGAAGTTGGCCCTTTGCCGGAACCAACCACCGTACCTCCTACTCCAACCCAGGAAGAAGAAGATGTGATCGCCATTTATACAGAGGATTACACCAATTTACCGGGAACAAATTTTAACCCTAACTGGGGTCAGTCCACAACAGTTACTGTTGATTATAATGTTGCAGGAAACAACACGCTGAAATATGAAAACCTCAACTACCAGGGAACACAATATACAAATCAGGATGTTTCGCTTTTCGATTCCATACACCTGGACTTCTGGACTCCAAATGCAACAATATTGCAGTTTTACCTGATCAGCCCGGGAAATGAAACTTTTGTTGATTTGCCTATTACCCTCGAAGAATGGGTGAGCGTGGATATTGCCCTGCAGGATTTTGTTCCTCCTGTTAACTTAGCTAATGTATTCCAGTTTAAGGTTGTGGGAAATGGTACAGTTTATTTCGACAACTGGTATTTTTGGAAAGAGCCCATAGCACAGGGAACCGATGCCACATTAAGCGACCTCAAGGTTAATGGCACCACCATACCCGGATTTTCACCTCTTGTGCTGAATTATAATGTTGAACTGCCTTTTGGGACTACACTAGTGCCAACTTTAACGGCAACAACCAATGACCCCAATGCTAGCATTGTTATTACTAACCCATTTGCATTACCTGGCACTGCCCAGGTTAAAGTAACTGCCCAGGATGGCATTACAATGCTTACATATGTTGTAAACTATTCAATTGCAAGTCCGGAACCCACAACAGCTCCTCCTGTACCTGACCATCCCGAAGCTGATGTAATGTCAATCTACACAGAGGTCTATACCAACATTGATGGTGTAAATTTTGATCCCTATTGGAATCAGCAAACCATCGTAACCTTAAATTATTCCATAGCAGGAAATAATACACTAAGATATGAAGACCTGGATTTTCAGGGAACTGAATTCCCAACGCAGGACGTTTCAGGCTATGAATTTTTCCATGTGGATTTTTGGACCGCCAACTCTACCGAACTTAATTTTTTCCTCATTAGCCAAGGGCCTGTCCAGGATGCTTTTCCCCTAACTATTGAACCGGAAACATGGGTAAGTGTTGACTTGCCTATCGCCGATTTATCACCTCCTGTTGACCTTACCCAGTTATACCAATTCATGGTAACAGGCAACGGAGATGTTTATTTTGACAACTGGTATTTCTGGAGAAACCCTGTTAATCCCGAGGCTGATGCTACGCTGAGCGACTTGCTTGTTGATGGAACCACTGTTGAGGGCTTTTCACCCTCAGTGCTGACTTATGCTGTTGAATTACCATTTGGTTCAACCGAAGTTCCTGTAGTAGATGCTGTTACTACATATGCTGGTGCAACATTTGTTGTTAATGATGCTCCCGGATTGCCGGGAACAACCGAGGTTGTAGTTACCAGTGAAGATGAAACCAACACACTGACCTACTCAATTGAATTTACAGTTGGACCGGAAACGCCTCTTTCGGATTATTGTTACACTGAAGTATTCCATTTTGGCGGTGACCCATCCTCTGGAATATTCTTAACCATTGCAAATGTAGATGCTAACTCGATGATTGTTGAAATTGAATCAGCAGATGACGATCCGGTAGATTTATTGCTAGTAAATGGTGGTAGTGGAGCAATAATTTCGGAAGAAGATACTTTGGTTCCCGGAATTATCAGCAGAACTTTAACATGGGCAGATACTCCTCCTACAGACGTTACATTAAATGTTTTGTGGAGTAAAGATTCATTTGGTGGAAACTGGCAGTTAAGTGAGGGAGACATTACAGTGCCGTTTATCGCTGGCTGCGAATTTATTGGCCCACCGCCCGTAACTTTCTTCCCTCAGGATGGTGCAACAAGTGTTCCATTATCGGTAAACCCTACCCTGACGTTTTCAACTCCTGTAGAAATGGCTGACGGCGCCGAACTTACAAACGCTGATATCCCTGCCATCCTTACCTTTAATGAAGAAGATGCCGGCGGACAAGCTGTAGCATATACAGCTACCATCAACGATGAAAAAACATTGATAACAATTGTTCCAGATGCGGATCTGGAAGGCGAATTGGCATACTATTTAGCGCTTGGCAACGAATTGATAAGATTGCAGGACAGTGTGCTTATTGCAGGGCAAAGTGTAACTTTCATCACTGAACCTGCACCCAAGCCCTACCTTGAACTTGATGTTCAGGACAATTTTGAAAATGATGGCTATGCCACTGTTGACAACTGGAAATTCCAGGATGGTGATGAGCTGGTTGACCTGGTAATAACTGAAGATCCCAAAAATGCCTCAAATCACGTTGCAGATTACACACGCTCAGGAACATTCCTGTACACCAATGCTCAGGTAATACTCGACCATCGAATGGATCTAACAGAGCGCAATACATTTGAACTAAAGGCATATTTCCCATCAACAAATGATTACTCAGGAGCACTCATTAAAAAGGCAGCCATAAAACTTCAAAACAGCCTGCTGGGGGCCCTTGCATATACCACTCAGGCAGAAGTCTTAAGAGATGTAAATGTACTCAATGCATGGGTAACATTAACTTTCGATTTCAGTGATTATGCTGATAGCGTTGATTACGACCAAATTGTAGTTCAGCTTGGCGGTGAAAACCACCTGGTTCCGGCTCAATTTTATTTTGACAACTTAAGGCTTAAGGATATTGTTGCCGGACCACATGCAGACTTTATTGCCAACCCAGTAAATGGCTATGCGCCGCTAATCGTTCAATTTACCGACCAATCCACATTCAATGCAAGTAGTTGGCAATGGGATTTTGAAAATGATGGTATTGTGGACGCAACCGTTAAAAATCCCGTACATACTTATCAAACGCCGGGAACTTACAGCGTAAGACTCGTCGCATCCAATCCATTCATCGGAACTTCTGAAACAGTTAAAGAGAACTATATTTTAGTAGCACAGGCTCCACTGCAACAAATGCTGCAACTTAATGCAGGGTGGAGCGGCATATCGAGTTTCGTTGTACCTGAGAATGGGAGCATCCAAAGTATTTTTGGAAATATCGCCAGCGACATCGAAATCATTGTTGGTGATGTGGGCATTTACTATCCGTCGCAAAGCATCTATACACTTGAGAACTGGGATGCACAGCAAGGATATCTTGTAAAGATGCTCAACAGTGCTGAGGTAAACATCGTAGGTAGTGAAGCAGCAGCAGCAAGCGTTGCAATCCCGTCAGGCTGGTCGCTGGTGCCTGTTACCAGTGCTTGTGAGGTAAACATTACCGATCTTTTTGGCGGATTCGATCAATTGGTGGCCATAAAAGAGGTTGCCGGCACAGGAATGTACTGGCCTGAAAAAGGGATTAATACACTAATGACCTTATCACCGGGTAAAGCTTACTATATTTTAACCAGCGATGAGCTGACCTTTACATACCCTGAATGCCCCGAAGGTTACAATCTGATTTGGTCGGATGAATTTGAAGGATCCGAAGTAAAAACAGAAAACTGAACTTTCGAAACCGGAGACTGGGGTTGGGGAAATGGAGAACTTCAAAATTACACCAACGGTGACAATGCAGAAATTGTGGATGGAAAACTCGTGATTACCGCTGAGCTTGTGGATGAAAACTATCAACCGGGTTCTTACACTTCTTCAAGGTTAAAATCGCAAGGGAAGGAAGAGTTTCAATACGGAAGAATTGAGATAAGCGCGAAACTACCTTCAGGTGTTGGCATCTGGCCGGCAATCTGGATGCTGGGAAGCAATTTCAACACGATTGGCTGGCCGGCATGTGGCGAAATGGACATCATGGAATATGTGGGATACGAGCCCAACACTGTTTTCGCAACTGTGCATACGCCCGATGGTTTTGGTGGAGGAGGAAATGGAAGCTCCATGTCGGTTGAAACCTGTGAGGAGGAATTTCATGTGTATGGTCTGGACTGGACCGCTGACTCATTGACATTTTGGGTAGATACTCCGGAAAATGTAAATCATATTTATTCGCCGGAAGAGAAAACTCCCGAAAACTGGCCCTTCGACCAGCCGGCATATTTTATTTTGAATGTTGCCGTAGGTGGAAGTTGGGGCGGTGCGCAGGGTATCGACAATGCCATTTTCCCGCAAAGCATGGAAGTGGATTACGTAAGGGTTTATCAAAAACCCAATAATTGAGGCTTTTTGAATATAGGTTT
>JGI10211J34971_10005084_pt1 | contig 10328 bp, 10 predicted proteins | sample Etolagsediment_FD_34971 | JGI IMG/M metagenome (IMG submission 34971)
CCCCAACTCATTTGTTGATTTAGGAGAAGGTTTTCACGTTAATCCGCGATGAACCGGCTTTCCTAACCAAGATCAATCGACTTTGGACCATAACATGCCAAAACTCAATCATTTTTCGGAATACGTTCAAGCCATCTTCCAATGACCGGGCGGACTTCAGGCCCCACCACCACGCCCATGTGCGTTACGTCTTCAAGAAGTGCCACTTCAGCCTTCACATACTGTGAAATGGTAGGCTCAAACCGATCCGGGAGAAAGGCTTCATCGGCTTGACCCACCACAACGAGAAGGGGCTGGGAGATTTTGGCAAGATCCTTTTTATAATTGCCGGGTGCATAAGACGTGTTGAGCCGATAGGAATAGGTGAGGGTTTCGGTTCCATCCCGAACTTCTACCGGCATGTTGAAGCCGATTACGGGCAGATAATTGAACCGTCGAATCCCCACATTGTTGAGCAGTCTGAGTCCGATGATGCGACCGGTATAGGGTATTGCCCAACCGCCTGAGTCGGGGCGCATGGTGGGGGCGTTATATTTGAGAAACGGGGAGAGCAGCAGATACGCATCGACCAGGTGTCGGTATGGGCTCCCCGAAAAACGCACCACCAGCCCGCCTCCGGATGAATGTCCCCCCAGGATGATCGTTTTCTCGTAATGATCTCTTTGAATCATGGCGATGAAAACCGCCAGATCCTCTTCCAATTGACCGATATGGTCTACATCACCCCGTCTTTCAGGAGACTTTCCGTGTCCACGCAAATCGGGCGTGTAGACCTGTGCCAGGCCGGCATCGCTGATGAACCGGGCCAGCGGCAGAAAGTACTGACCGTGCCAGCCGGAACCGTGAATCAAAACGATCACTTTGTTGGACCGGGCCGGGTAATGCCGATAGCTCATCCGGCGGCCGTCGTGTGTGGTAAACCGTTTCAGTTCAGGCAATCCCCGATAATCTTGGTAAACTTCCCTGAAAGCCATTCTATTTGATTGCGGCGGTGGCTTTTTGGGTTTGCCCAGATATATCAATAGGGCTGCCGTTCCGAAATAGACTACCACGGATACTAAAACGAAGCTTATCATCCCGCTACCCGTTCTCTGATCTCAAAATGTAATCATGTAGTCCGTCATATTTGCCTCTGATCAAGATAAAAACTGTTGCCGGGAATGCTTTTGGCCTTTTTTTTCACTTCCGATGCCACTGAGACCAGTTGGCCATAGGAGGCAAAGGACCGGTTTAGGGTTGTGACCACGCCGATTGAAACACTCAATAGGGAAAATCGTCTGGAACGACCGCTGCGATCAACGCTTTCATAGAACCCTCGCTTTACGCTGTCCGGGTCGTGAAAGCTCACAACCCCTTCCTTGAAACGGGCTAAAACCTTCTCGCAGAACCTTTCAATGTGTTGCGCCCGGCTTTTGATGTTACCCGTCAGTCGCCTGACTGACGAGACGCCTTTAAGGGTTTTTTAGACCAAAATGTGAATTTCGGTCTGAAAATGTCAATCCAATAATGAAGGAAGAATGTTAGGGGCTCGTTAGGATCGGGTAAGATAATGAAATGGTTTGCCCGAGGCGGTTTATCCGCAACCAAAGTGCCCTATTTTTTTGTTGTTCTATAAGCAGAACCTGATACAATCTTATGAAGATATGGTTTTTGTGGCAGTTTGAAATTTCAGTCAAGCGAAGATGCGGTCGCGCGTATCAACCCCATGTACAAATAAAACAATCCATAAGGAGGTTTCCCGATGGCTGCCAACGATTGTCAGGACTGTAGTTTCAGGGCAAAATATGACAATAACCGCAAATCGATTTTAGGCCGATTATGGAGATGGCACATTGGATGGTGTCCCGGTTGGAAAAAATATATGACATCTCTTCCTGGAGATGAAAAATCCGCATTGGCTGAGAAATATGATTTAGGGAAATACAGATAGTTCCCCCTTCATCATGGCTGGTCAATGGGTGGTCGACCCTGGTATCGGGAAAACATGCTGCCATGCTGATGTGCCGCCGGGACGGAAAAGTGTTCAGGGCCGTCAACTGATGGTGGGCCTTTCATTCTTTTTCATCAAACAAAGCGTAGCAGACCTGCCCTTCCAACTTGCAGCCCTTTGCCAGTTCCATATGCCGCAGCGTTGCAAAATTGGAGCGGAAATCTTCTTCGGAGATGTTCAGATCGGCGCAGATCTGCTCCAACTTTAGAGGCCCTTTGGCTTTTATGAGGTCCAGGATTTTTTGCTGCTCCTCTGTCAGCTGTGTACCCAGTGACATTGTCTTTTTAGCACTGTAGACTGCCCATGGATCACAAGTCTTGGGTGTTGCGACCACATCCAGGTAGCAGTCCTCGCAAAGGGTTTTTCCGGAATGCTCATAGCTTTCATCGAGGGTTATGTCACTTTTACATTTTTCACATTTCATTGCTTTTTGCCTCCCTTAGCCTGCCTCGCCTGCTTTTGCCCGAGATGCTTTTTGGAGTCCTCTGGTCTCTCTAAACTGGCAGCTTCACAAAGATATTGAAGTAATGTCAGCAACGCAAGTACTTTTCCAGACCTTGTGTCAGGCTCCTGGTCGAAATTGGGAATCGGTTCGACGACCCGGACTGCCAAATACATCCCTCCAGTTAAGGGGTGCAACCGATGGGTTCAACGAACCTTCTCTCAAACGGCTTTGGCAAGAGGGCCGTGACAGGGTGTCCCATTGAGTTCTCTATCCTCGTACATTTTCCAGGTTTGCTCGAAAGCGCTCTGAAAGGAGCGGCCTTCTGAATATCGGCGGGCGGCTCGCCCCATTTGTGCCAGCCTTTCAGGAGCCCTGATCAAATCTATGATGGCCATAGCCAGTGCGGCCCCATCATGGGCCGGCACCACAATACCCGTTTTTCCGGGAATCAGGTTTTCCTGGGGTCCACCTGCGTCCGTCACAATAACGGGAAGCTGTGAGGCCTGTGCTTCCAGCACCACATTGCCGAAGGTGTCCAGGGTGCTGGGGAAGACAAAAAGATCGCAGGTGGCATAAAGTTTGTCCAGTGCGTCTCCCATGATGGCACCGGTAAAGCAGCAACGGGTTCCCGCAAGTGCCTTTTTCATTTCTTCCAGATAGGGGCCGTCTCCTGCCACCACGAGCGAAATGTGATGAATGGATTGAGAAAGTTTCTGGAACACCCGTACCAATAACGGAAGGTCCTTTTCCCTGGAAACGCGCCCCACATAGAGCAGTTTAAAGGTATCCACGTCTATATATTGTTGCAGGAATTGAAGATCCTTTTTGGATGGGTGAAACCGCTGTGAATCAACGCCACGGGGAAATATACGGATTTTCTCAGTTGAAAGACCTTTGCTGGTGAGTTCATCTCCCGTGCTTTTGGAGGGGACGTAAACAAAATCCATCTGATTATAATACCACAGCATATACTTCCACATGAATTCTTCGATTGCCGAATCGTCCGTCAGATAACCCGCATACTGGGGAAGTGAGGTGAGGTATGTGCCGACGATCGGCAGTTTGAGGATATGGGCGATGGCAAGAGCGGCCAACCCTATGGGACCGGGTGTTGCGGAATGGAGATGGGTGAATTTTTTCTGGTAACAGAATCTGAGCATTTCCAGGAAAGGAGGATAAAACAATTTTTGCTCAGGGTATTCGGGCAGGCTGTGAACGCCGATGGGTTTAAAATTTCTGACGCCTTCCACGTGTGGGTGATTCTCTTCCTGACAGGTGACAACCGTCAGGTTTTTTCCGGTTTTCTGTGCCAGAAGGACTTGCTGCCGCAAAGTGGCCGCGACCCCGTTGATTTCGTAGTAGGTGTCGGTGAAGTGCGCTACCCGCATGGTATTGTCGGTTCGGATCTGCCGAACGCCATTTTGAAGAAACCGAAGTCTTATTCTTTCCGCGACCTCTCGATCCCTGGCAAACAAGGAAAAGGACAAAAAGTAGGGCGCGAGCAATGAGTACAGAGCTCCCGCAGAGCCGATAGAACTGAAAATATCAAAAACATTGGCGCCCGAGAGATGTTCCATGAAAGGATTCAGGAAATGGAGCAGTGTCCGGTTGGAGATATGATGAACAAACTCAAACCATTTATCATCAAGGTTGGCGTCTCCTGCTTCTCCCAGCTTTGCAATAGACAAAAAGCCGCTGTCGCTCAACAGGAGCTTATGGGTTTCGTGACGCAGAAGTTGTTTAATCCCCGCGCTCTTATGGGGAACTCTGGACTGCCGATGTGTGTTTATAAAGAAATAAATCCTGGACTTGAAGCCTGACTTTTGATTGCGGCTGCTCAGAAAATTATCCAGAAAACGCATAAACATGTCCTTATGGACATAGCGTTCCAAGACGAACTTCTTTTTGTAAAACTGATAGGCGATACTGTACAGATTGTAGGCCATGGTGAGCGGTGTCGCTTCGGTTCCATGGGGAAGACATTTTCCCCCGGCAACACCTTCGAGAAATTCCTTCAATGTTCGGGCGTCATTCACTTCCGTGAACTTAGAGGCGATGTTGAGGGAACTGTGGTCGTCTGAACCGCCCGTAAGGTTCTTTTTCCAAGGCTCTGTAAAAGCAGGTTCAATGCCATGTTTGTCCGAAAGCCTTTCAATGTCCCGAGGCTTGAGACCGGCCAGAATGTTCCTAAGAATTCTGTTCTGACTTTCATCGCGGGCTCCATTGATCTCAAAGTTCTTAAACAGCAGGACCAGCTGTTCGAAATGGTCGGCATTCATAAGATCATTGGTGGAATAAAGAGGATGGGCAATGACATGGATAATGCTCTCCGCCCTCAGGAATTTGACCAGATCAAAAACACTGAACCTGACCCGCTGAATTTCCCTGTGCTGCTGTTCGCTGATGTCAAGAGCGAGGACATGGACCTTGCAGCCGTCTTCAGGGAAATAGGTCGTGACCTCCTCACTGATGAAGACATCCGGCAGGTGTGCGATTTTCAGCGCCCCTTCAATGGTGTTGTGGTCTGTCAGGGTTACCATTGACATGCCTTTTTTAAGCGCAATCTCCCGAAGCATGAGTGGGTCCGTGAAGCTTTCCGGACAGCCTATCTTTTGCAAAACCCACTGGGAGGGACGCGTTGAGAACTTGGAATGAACGTGCAGATCTATTTTCATAACGGTCCTTTCATGGTCTAAAGAGTTGTCGGCATCTATTTTCGAACTTCCAAAAAAGATGATGAACACCATCATTTAGAACCAGAAAGATTCAGAAAATATGATGGTTTTGTTAGGATATGAATATTTAGGTTTCGGTTGCGAGGTGTGGTCTATCTTGTTTTGGGATTATGGCGCAATGGAACCCAATCGATTGTAAACAATCCCGGCAACATTGGCATTTCGAAAATCAGCCCCTCTCAAATCACATTCTTTAAACGTCAAAGATCGAAAATTCGCCTCCCGAAGCTTCACGGGAAGTAGAGAACTTCGCGCCAGAGACGCCTGCCGAAGCGGGGCCCGGTTCATGTGAACCCGGTTGAGCGTCGCGCCCGGAAGATCAGCCCGTTCCAGGGTTGCACATCCGAGATTCACTTCAAAAAATGTCGCCAGATGCATGTTGGCACCACTGAGGTCAATGCCGGACAAATCGATCCGTTCGGATTTTGAATCCCAGATTGTTTGGATTATGTTTGTTTCTAAAAAGTAAAAGGAATTTTCATGGGGTTTTACGCCTGTTGCGGTGGAAAAAGGCCCCATTAACCAAAGTCTAACCGTCTCTTTACGTCTTATTAATCCGGCGCTGATCCCATAGGGATCTCTCAGGCGACTCTTTTGGAATCGGGATGACGCGATGAACAAAAAAGAAGGTGTTTTTTCACAAAAACGGTTCTTGCTCTTTAGGGGATTCCGCACTGTTTTGGGGTGGATGCTGATTGTCCCGGGAATTTTTCTTTTTCTAACCCCCATACCTGTGGGAATCGTCATGGTGACAGCGGGTTTTTTATTGTTGCATTCGGTATCGCCTCGATGCAGGCGATTGGCGTTGAATCTGGCGTCACGGTTTCCCAAGGTGGTTCGAAAACTGAAGCTGGAACCTCGTTTAGATGGTGCGGTTCATGAGGATGAGGCTGATTCCTCTAAAATGGGAGGATAGTATGGATGTGAGATTTCGCAATTTTTTGTCGGTTGGCGCTCCGAGATCCGCGGCGATCGATATCGCGACTCTTTTCAAGGGTCGCGGTGAAGTTTTAACGGCAGAGCATTTCAGGCCATGACTCATCCTTTTCTAATGAACCATTAACGGAAAGAAAATTCATCCTTAATCCAAACCAAACAGCACGCTCGGACAATGTCCTACAGAGTACGCGATGATCGGCGGGTTTTTCCCTCAAGATCGCCAATTTCAGCTGCCGTACACGATTATCGCAGTGGCACGACACGGCGGTTCTCCAGCCTACTTGGTAGTTTCGGTTCGGAAAAGCCGGAAAAAATGGAAGGAGGTGATGCGGGCGTATCGGAAATCTTCAAAGCGATCAAGGACGGTTCAAAACCGGGGCATCATCCGGTCTGTTACGTTCAGATCACTATATTCGTTATGAAATTTTGCTTGCACCTATTATTTAAGGAGTCACATCATGAAACAGTATTGTAATCTAACGGGCGCGGGCTCGAGTGGATCATGTTGACAACACCGATGTACGTCGGAATCTTATTGTCAAATCAGGGTTACAGGAATTGACCGTTACCATCCTGAATGGTCCTTATAAGGACCACGAAACAAGGGTCATGAACCAGCTGCACGGCAAGATGGAACTGGACGAGATCTACGAAATCGGGAATACCCTGCTGAGTGATGATTCCGCTTTTCTTAAAAGGGTATGATCCTATTTTCATTTCTCTCGGCGTGGTGTCATCGCTTACGGGGGTCATCAGCTTTGTGGTGGGCGGTTGCAACAAGAAGGGATTGGTTACTTTTGTGGGTGCTTTTCTGGGTATTGCGGTCACCTGTGTCATGGCGACTTTTTTTTCAAAGGGGTTTCATGTTCACGGGGCGGTTCGGCCGTTTGCCGAAACCCTGCTTTACTCCGGCTTCTACCATCTGAATCTGACCAAGATCTTTCTGGCGGGCATTTTCGTTGCCTCCTCAGGGGCCGTCATGGACCTGGCCATGGACATTTCCGCCGCCATGCATGAAGTGAAGTTAAAGGAACCCGGCATCAGCGTAAAGGAACATATTGCATCGGGAATGGCGGTCGGCAGATCCGTCATCGGAACCATGACAACCACGCTGCTGCTGGCATACTCAGGCGGTTATACGGCCATGTTCATGTTTTTCATGAGCCAGGGAATACCGATGGGGAACATTTTCAATCTCAATTTTGTCGCCGCCGAAGTTTTAAACACCGTCGTGGGCAGTTTCGGTCTGGTGACCGTCGCCCCATTTACGGCGTTGATGGGCGGCGTCATATACCGCGGAAACCGGGAAATTGCATCTAAAATTTTGCTGAAGAATAAAGCGTAATTAAATATGCGAGGGAGGGTGTCTAATGGAAAGAGTTATATTGGTGTGCCGCGAACCGGGAGATCATGGGCATACGGTTTCCTTGATCGAAGAAATGTTTCCGGAATGTACCGTTGAGATCGTTGCGCCGTCAGACAACGATTTGTACCCGATGAATGATTCCTTTGAAAACATGGGGTCATGTTTTCAGATAATGCCTTTTCCGGGGAACTACTGAATCACTTCCTGGAAAAATTTAATTCTGCTAATTCTGCTCTAACAATGTCCCGTTATATCGGTTCCCGGTCCATTTAAATGGTCAGTGCTCATCGTTGTTCAGCGAGCGTCAAATTCAGGCTAACGGGAGATCGGCGGTATGTTCAAAAAATTGAGAGGGTTTTGCTGTTTTTGGGTTTTCTGCCTGTTTTTTGCATTCTCTTCAAGCCAAGGGGCCGATACCATATTGACCGGGGCCGGCGCGACCTTTCCCTATCCGCTTTATGAAAAGTGGATTGAGGTATACCGAGGTGAAACAGGGGTTCGTGTCGATTATCAGGCGGTGGGTTCAGGATCGGGGATTCGAAAGCTGCTGGACAGAAAAGTCGATTTTGGCGGGACGGATGCATTCTTGTCACAAAATGAGCTCAGTAAGGCCGACGGTGAAATCCTTCATATCCCCACGTGCCTGGGTGCTGTAACGGTCATCTATCATCTTCCCGGAAACCCGGTTCTGAAATTCACGCCGGATCTCATTGCCGATATTTTTTTGGGTAACTGTTCCAACTGGTCCGATGAACGCATCTCGGCCGTTAACCCCGGGGTTCGTTTCCCGGACATGGCCATATCAGTCGTTCATCGATCCGACGGGAGCGGCACCACCTTCATTTTTACCGATTATCTCTCCAAAACAGATTCCCGTTGGCAAAAACAGGTGGGGCGGGGAAAAAAGGTCCGCTGGCCTGCTGGAATGGGGGTCGAGGGGAATCCCAGAGTCGCTGAGTTTGTCAAGAAGATTCCGGGCAGCATCGGATATGTGGAACTCTCCTATGCAAATCGGCATCATCTTCCCGTGGCGTTGATCAGAAACAAATCCGGGCGTTTTGTGGCGCCCGCATTGGAGGCGGTTTCAAGGGCGGCGGATGTTGCGCTCCCCACGGACACCCGAATCCTCATCACCGACACCCCATCCCCCGAGGGATATCCCATCAGTGCTTTTACGTGGCTGATTTTCTACAAGGAGCAGTTTTATAACGGAAGAAATCGCGACAAGGCACTGCAGCTGGGACGTTTTCTTTGGTGGACCCTTCATGAAGGTCAGAAATATAATCGGAAACTGCTCTACGCACCACTTCCCAAGGGCGCCATCGCCAATGCAGAAGCCATCGTTCGCTGTATGCGGTATCAGGGGGAGCCCCTGATGGAAATGCTGTTCGGGGGGTCAGAGTGAAAATGATCTCCTATTACTATCGCCTGGTCAATGGCATTTTCGGCGTTTCCGCAAATTCCAGAATCACCAGATGGCTCATCTGGGGGATTGGCATAGCCTTCCTCACGGCTTTTCTGGCGGTCGGTATCAGTCTATTTTTAAAGCGGCAGATCAGGGCCAAGACAGCTCAGCTCACAAGGAAAAACACGGTTTTGGATACGGAAATCCAAAAGCGTCATGAGGCCCAGGAAGCGCTTCTCCAGAGCGAGGGGCGTTATCGGTCCCTCGTTGAAAATACCTTGGATGGCTATTTTGTTTTTGAATACCCGTCCGTGGTTAAAGAGCAGGGAGAGATCCTGATACAGGGGACCTTGCGGGACATCACGGAGCAGGAGCGCCTGAAACAGCACCTTCAACATGCGGAGAAAATGGAGGCTGTCGGCACCCTTGCCGGCGGCATTGCCCACGATTTTAACAATTTGCTCATGGGTATTGTGGGCAACGCATCCCTTTTGAAAATGGACCTTGACGTGAACCATCCCTACCATGAACGGTTGAATCATATTGAGGAATATGTGCAAAGCGGTTCGGAACTCACCCGGCAGCTTCTGGGGTTTGCCAGAGGCGGAAAGTATGAAGTGAAAGCCCTTGGGTTAAATGCGGTGGTTGAAAAGACCAGCCACATGTTCGGCAGAACCAGAAAGGAAATACGGATTCACACGGCTTACGGAAAAAAGGAGGGGATCGTACGGGCGGATCAGGGGCAGGTTGAACAGGTGTTGCTCAATATGTACGTGAATGCCTGGCATGCCATGCCGGGCGGAGGGGACCTCTACCTCAGGACCGAAACCGTGACAGTGGATGATGAGGAAATGATCGTTGATGTGGGCACCCGCATTCTGGAGCGCATCGGCTACCGAGTGCTATCGGCCAGAAGCGGCGAGGAGGCCCTGAAGATCTACAGGGAGAAAGAATCTGCCATCGACATGGTCATCCTGGACATGATCATGCCCGGAATGGGCGGTGGAAAAACCTTTGAGGGGCTGAAACAGATCGACCCTTCGGTCAAAGTGATCCTCTCAAGCGGTTACAGCATCAATTCTCAGGCCAGTGAAATACTGAATCGCGGCTGCAGGGGGTTCATTCAGAAACCCTTCAGTGTGGCAGAGCTTTCGCGAAAACTGGGGGAAGTGTCCGGGTCCTCTTGAGCCCCCTGAAATGTGGGCACTGTCAATAATTTAACGAAACGGTAATATTTCCATAACAATTGGTGCTTATCGTTACCTTTAAACTGAAGCGCTTAAACAGCGGACGTCCGATCAGGGTTGCGGAAAAAAATAGATACGCCATAATGCGCCGTATTTTGGTTCGCCCGTTTTAATAAGATCTGGCAAGGCGCATCCGCCAGTGCATATTTGTGGATATGTGCCGGCGGATGCAACGCAGTAGACGGGCAAAAGGACAAGCAG